>ERZ808266.6-NODE-6-length-127211-cov-4.587412_pt1 | contig 127211 bp, 102 predicted proteins | sample MGYA00521278_ERZ808266 | MGnify/ENA primary metagenome ERZ808266 (study PRJEB31516, sample SAMN03275591) | gut metagenome | biome: mammalia-associated habitat; material: feces | host: Papio cynocephalus | place: Kenya | collected 2012-08-02 ... | reverse complement strand
CATAACGGTTATATCGTCCTCATGCCCGTCGGTACGGCGGCGCTTTGCGCCCTCGCATATCCGCTCGGATAATTGCTCGGCTGTGCCGTCCGAAAACGCTTCTATTTCTTCTCTTATCCATTCGGTGCCCTCGCATACGGCGCCGTCCGACATAAGCACCACCACATCGCCCTCCTTGCACTTGACGATTGCCTTGTCAAAGCTTACATCACGGAGTATTCCGGCAGGAAGCGATGTGCTTTCCGCCTTTCCGGTGCGCCCCGAACGCCGCACAAGCGTGGGAGCCGCTCCCGCCTTGTAAAGCTCAACCTTTCCCGTAAACAAATCTATGCTTGCTATATCCACAGTGGCAAGGGATTCGTCCGTTGATTTAAAAAGCATTGAGGAATTAAGTATTCTGAGTGAACAGTCATAGCCGAAGCCCGCTTTTATCAGCCGATACATAAGCCCCGACGCCATAGCGCCGTCCACCGCCGCTCTTCCGCCGGTTCCCATTCCGTCGGATAAAATCATAATAAAATGCCCTCTGCCGTCAAAGAAATATTTATACGCGTCGCCGCACATAGCCGACTGTGAGGCGCATTTCTGCTCCACGCCGACATCTACACGCAATGCGGCGTGTTCGTTTAGGACAATGAAAATATCGCCCCTGTTTTCACTGACGGACGGAACATCAAAATCCCTTTCGCAAACAACCGAAACAAGCTTCATAATTTGCAGCTTGTTTATGACAAGCGAAGGGTCCTTTTTTATTTTCATTTCAATGGACATTCTTCCGTATTTATCAATTTTACTTGAACATTCGTCAACCCGTATATCAAGATTTTTAAGCGCCGCCGAAGCCTTTTCCGCGGCGGAATTGTCGTAATTGTCGTCATTTTCAAGGTCTCGGGAAAGCTCGGAGAGCATAGAGGAAATACCGTCAAATTGGTCGGAAACAACCGAACGCACCTCGTCAATACGGTTTTCGGCGGCAATTCTTGAAGCATAATCCGAATAACGGGTATAGGCGGAGTTCGCAACCCTTGAAACTCTGAGGCATCTGCCCTTAAATTCCTCGGGCGCGGCGTTTTCGGGCGAACGGCTGCCGTTTTTAATGGCGTTTGTCATCTGTAATACGGCGTTAAGGGTTTCATCACGCTTGCTTTCCCAACAATGAAGACGGAGCTTACAGCCCGCGCAGGCGTCCTGCTCTACCGAGGAAATTACCGTACCGAAATCGGGCGAGTTTATTTTGGCAAGCTCCGACGATACCTGCTCTACCGTCTCCGACACATCGCAAAGCGCGGTTGCGGCAATGTCAAGCCGCATTGAAAGCGAGCGTTTAAAGCCGTCGGGCGTTACAAGCTTCGGGTATACCGAAAAAATTTTGCCGAGCCTTATACCGACCTTTCTCGGAACAGCGAGGAAAAGTGCCGAGCCGAGCGCCGTTTCAACCACGGTTTGGGAAATAAGTATAGGGTCCTTTGAAATAAGCGAGCCTAAAAGTCCGACAATAAGCGGAACCGACACCTGAACATATTTGCCGAACGAGGAAAATATCCCTGCCATAAGTCCGATAAATGCGTAGGCAACAGAAATTTCGCCCGACATACCGCTTAAATTCATAGCAAACGCCGTAGCTGTTCCGCATATCGCGCCGGACGGTATTCCGCCGTATTTCGCCGCGGTCAGAATTACCGCTATGCCTGTTATGTGTCCGAGGCTTATTCCGTTAAATTCAAAGCCGTTTATGCCTATAATCATTATGCCTATAAGTACAAACAGCGAAACAAGCTCGTCCGACTCAAGCCCTGCCGCCGCGTTTTTGAATGTGGCAAAGCTACGGCAGATAAAAAACGCTCCGCCTGCAGCAAGCAGTGCCTCTGCCAATGCCGAAAGAAAATTAAAATTAAGTCCGCTCAGCGTTACCGCCGAGGTGAGAAATGAGGCTAAAAGCGTCATAAAGCTTAAAAATATCGGATTTGAGGAAAGCTTTTTGAAGCCGCCCAAGAGAAGCTTTATGGCTACTATGGCAAACGCCGCCGCAACATACCTGAACCCTCCGCTTCCTACCGCCGGAATAAAATATCCTATAAAAACTCCTATTGCCGCCGCAGGCGTGTATGTAAGCGAGCTTCCTGCAAGGAACGAAAGACCGAACGGAAGTATATCGCCGAGTACGACAGCCTTAGAAGCAATAAAGCCCGCCGCCGCGGCGGAAAAATGCAATAACGCTGCCGAAATAAGCGCGGAACGGTTTATCTTATCGTTTGTTCCCGTCAACTTTACAATTTCCTTCAAATTATATCACCGCCAAAAATTATGTAAACTTATTATACAACCGTACGGCGGTTAAAAATGTCAAACCGTGGGGAAGAAAAGAGACTGTTTTTGCCGAAAAACAAAAGGAATATTTTTACTTTATTCGGCAAGGCTATAAACATAAGTACGGAGGTGCATTTATGAGAAAAATTTTAAGAACCGTTTTTTGTATTTTTACGGCGGCGGCAATTTTAAGCGTTTCGGTTTTCGGACTTTCAAAAATGGGCTCACGCTCCGAAGAGGTAAGAAAAATACAGCAGGTGTTAAAGGAAAAGGGCTATTATAATTACACGGCGGACGGAATTTTCGGTACGAGAACCCGTAACGCCGTGGTGAATTTTCAAAAGGACAACGGACTTTCGGCAGACGGAATAGCGGGTGATCAAACCTTAAAGGCACTCGGAATTTCGGGCACGGATTCCTCCTACGGAGGATATTCTTCGGCTGACTACGACCTGCTCGCAAGAATAATTTCGGCGGAAGCCAGGGGAGAAAGCTATCTCGGTCAGGTTGCGGTAGGGGCGGTAATACTCAATCGCATAGAACATCCCTCGTTTCCCGATACGCTTTCGGGGGTTATATATCAGAAAAACGCCTTTACCTGCATAAACGACGGGCAGTTTTACGAAGCGGTAGCCGACAGCGCCTATTCCGCCGCAAGAGACGCAATAAACGGTCTTGACCCGAGCGGCGGTGCAATATACTATTACAATCCGAATACGGCAACGAGCAAATGGATTTTTTCCCGCCCTGTCATAACCACCATAGGAAATCACAGATTTTGCAGTTAGACAAGAAGTACGGCCGATGAGTTGAAAGCATCGGTCGTACCTTTTCGTTATACGGTTTCACATAACGGTGTATCAAGAAGTATGTTTTTAAGATCCGTATTTACAAATAGGGCGACAGTATCTTTCTACATGGCAGTATCAGAAATTTCTGAGACGAAGAGTATGATACCGGCAATTTTCTGATACTTAAAACTAAAAAACAGGAGGTAAAAAAATGATTTATGCTACAGTAACTGAATTCGGAACTATTCGATTGGATTATAAAAAAAGTTCTGTTTCGGACAGCATAAAATACGAAAAAATTAAATTTGATTACCCAAGGGATTGGGAAGGGCTTGCAAAAACTGCAGTTTTTAGAAACGGAAACAAAACTCTCAGTGTAGTACTTGACGGAAATAACAGCTTGTGTATATCAGATGATGAATGTTATATTCCGCACGAAATGTTAACAGGAGAAGAATTTACAGTTTCGGTTTTCGGTGAAAACAGTGATACACGGGCAACCACAGAGCAAGCGGCAATAAAGATTAAGAAGAGCGGTTACGGTGAAGGCGATACACCGGCAGAACCGACACCTACAGAATATCAGCAGCTTGTTAATATAGCAAATGAAATTAAACAGCTTGCTAACAATGCATTACAAATTGCAGAATCAGTAAGAACGGAAGCCGACAACGGTGAATATGACGGCGAAAAAGGGGATACCGGAGACAAGGGTGATAAAGGTGACAAGGGCGACCCTTTCACTTATTCGGATTTTACAGATGCACAGCTTTCACTTCTTAAAGGTGAAAAAGGCGATAAGGGAGACAAGGGCGATAAAGGAGAGACCGGACCCAGAGGGCCTCAAGGTTTGCAGGGTATTCAAGGCATTCAAGGAATTCAAGGCGCTAAAGGCGATAAGGGCGATGCTTTTACTTACGAAGATTTCACATTGGAACAGTTGACATCACTAAAAGGTGAGAAGGGAGAAAAAGGTGATAGCGGAAATATTGAGAATATTGAACAAATATATTCCCCCATCTCTGAAAATGCACAAAGCGGTAAAGCAGTTTCTGAGGCAATAAGAAATAGTTTTGCTCCTGTTGTTCAAAAAACACAAATATCTAAAACCTTAACAATAAATGATAGTTCTGATTGTCATTTGAAATCGGCATGCATTTTTGGAGAAAGTGTCATAAATGATGATGCACAAGTTGAAAGCGTTACGGAGCCTAAAATTTCAATTTGTGGGAAAAATATTTTTAATTTGAGTGCTATAAAATCTACCGCAAAAATCATTAACAATGGTGATTCGTTAATAATCAATGAGTATGGTGCAACGACAAATACAACATTATCCGATATATGCCCTCAACTCAGGCCGGGTCAAACAGTAGTATTTAATATGGAAACAACTGGTGTGAATACAATATATTTAATTGGTGCTGGTCTTTACATTAAACCGGGGGTAAGTTTTATTGTAACAGACACAATTTTAGAAAGTAAAATAGCTTTTTATTGTGTTAAAGAAGATAATGAATATTCTCCCGCAACAATTACAAAAATTCAGTTGGAAATAGGAAATGAATTGACTGAATATGAACCATTTATTGTTCAAAACATTGAATTGTCATCAATAGTATTAAGAGCGATACCTTCATTATCTGGGGGTTACTTAACAAGGGATATGGTCTTGATGAGAAACAATTCAGTTTTGCTCGTGCAAAATGTAAGTTCAGATATTGATGAGTATGTATCCACAGATACTTCGAATATAAATCAATTTGCATTATCTCAATCGATAATAACGGATATAACTAATACTGAAAATGGAAAGTCATTAATGAGAATTAATACTTATAATCCTAATACAACTATTCTATCCAATGCGGATGTTTGCATAGAGTATATTGCTGACACTAAGATTTATATTGATAATAAAATATCTTGATTTCGTAGAACCCTTAATTCCAAAAAAACACGGAGATCCGCCGTTTGGCGGTCTTCCGTGTTTTTTTGACGGCTTATTTTGACGGTTAAAAAAGCTTTAATCGGTTAATGTTTTCCCTTTTATATTCAAGTGACGGGTGAGTATAAATTTCGAGTGTTGTATTTACCGAACTGTGACCCAAAATTTCCGATAGGGCTTTCGGCTCAAATTCCGCCTCAATACAGTGGGTGGTAAAAGTATGTCTGAGAGCATGGAAATTTATATCAGGCACATTGCATTTTTAAGGTGTTTTTTAAATATATTTGTAAATGCTCTCGGCTCCGTAAAGCTTTCGGTTCCGATAAGCAGAAATGCCGAGCTGTTTTTTGGGTTTATGGCTTTAAGCTTTTTTATATGTATCTTGCCCTTTCAATAAATATTTTTCAAATTTAAAACAGTCGTTATTGCTTAGTATATGTATTTCTTTCCGTGCTTTTGGGGTAATGCATCTTTTAAACGAAACATCTATTTTAGAATACAAAAAAACACTTTCCAAAACCGAAAGTGTAATTTTTACCATTTTTGCCGAATAACCTTTTACGGTCAGACTTTTTGCAAAGGCTTCAATTATATGTTCATCAATCTTATGTACAGAAATCTTATTGAAGTACGGTTTCACATATTTTTCTAATATATTTTTGTATTTCACAAAGCTTGATTCCTTTATGTATTGTTCTTTGTATGTAAGCCAGTTATCGCAAAGCACGGTAAGCTTTGTTTTATCATTTTGTTTTTCGGTGCTTACCTTTGCACGATTTAGTTTTTCCTTTGTTTCTTTGTAGGATTTACCGTAGATATATCCGTATTTAGAATTGCTCTTTAAGTATCTGCCTTCCCATCTTCCGTCTTTTCTTTTATAAATATTTTCTCCCCGTTTTGACAATTTTTAACACTCCTATAATTTAGTGTTTCAATTATAAAATACTTGACTGAAAATTTGACGGCTTAAAGAAAAAATAACATAAAAAAAGACCTGACCGTTGCCGAGTTTTGCAATTTTATTTCAAATATTTTGTGTTTTAATAGTGAATAATTGACAATTATATTCTATTGTGATAAAATAATGTATATAATTACTATTCTTGGAATTAAGGGTTCCGAGAATCAAGAAAGGCGGCGTTTTAAATGGCTGATAACAGCGGTATTAAGCTCTTTGAGCATAACGAAACTGCATATATTTCAGCCATCAAAATGCTAAGCCAGACAGGCAAAGCCGCTATAATCCACCCGACAGGTACGGGCAAATCCTTTATAGCTTTTAAGCTGTGCGAGGATAACATTAACAAAAGAATATGCTGGCTGTCACCCAGTGAATATATTTTCAAAACGCAATGTGAAAACCTTGCGGCAGTAGGTTCTGCCGTGCCGGATAACATTGCTTTTTTTACTTATGCAAAGCTTATGCTTATGAGCGATAGCGAACTTGAAGAGATAAAGCCTGATTACATAATTTTAGATAAATTTCACCGCTGCGGTGCCGAAATGTGGGGTAAAGGAGTTGAAAACCTTCTTAATAAATACCCCGACATCCCCGTATTGGGACTTTCGGCTACGGCGATTCGCTACCTTGACAACAGGCGGGATATGTCTGACGAACTGTTTGACGGGAATATAGCGTCGGAGATGACTCTCGGTGAGGCAATAGTCAGAGGAATATTAAATTCCCCTAAGTATGTGACTGCTCTTTATTCATATCAAAAAGATTTTGAAAAATATGAATACAGGGTCAAGCATGCACAAAGCAAAATTGTAAGAGACGCCGGCGAAAAATACCTTGAAGCTTTAAAAAGGGCTATTGAAAAAGCAGAAGGGTTAGATTTGATTTTCGGGAAGCATATCACGGATAAATCGGGAAAATATATTGTTTTTTGCGCCAATAAAGAGCATATGGATGAAATGATTTCAAATGTTCCGAATTGGTTTTCGGAGATTGATAAAAATCCCGAAATATATTCGGCATATTCAAACAACCCTGAAACGAGCGCCGCATTCGACAATTTTAAAAAATCCGAGAGCAAACATCTGAAGCTGCTCTTTTGTATTGATATGCTGAATGAGGGTGTTCATGTTGACGGAATATCCGGTGTAATTATGTTCCGCCCGACAGTTTCGCCCATTATTTACAAACAGCAAATCGGAAGAGCCTTATGCACCGGAAGTAATAAAAATGCTGTAATACTTGATATTGTTGATAATATTTCGGGGCTTTACAGTGTCGGAGCTATTGAAGAAGAAATCAAAGATGCCGTGGATTTTTATAACTACCGCGGCGAAAGCTCCTGTATAGTAAATGACAAATTCAAGATAATCGATGAAGTTGCGGATTGTAAAAGGCTTTTTGACGAGCTTGACAGAACATTGTCGGCTTCGTGGGACTTTATGTACGGCGAAGCAGAAAAATATTACCGTGAAAATGGAGATTTGCTGCCTCCGCAAACTTATGTTACTGAGGACGGATATAAACTCGGCGAATGGCTGGGCAACCAAAGGCGGCAATGCCGCAATGGGAAATTGAATGTTGAAAGACAGGAGAGACTTGAAAATATCGGGGCATATTTTCAGTAATTTTAATTGAAAAGAGAATGTAAATGGAAGCTTTTAAAAATAAAGTGTGGCTTTCTTCGCCGACAATGCACGGTGAAGAATTAAAGTATATGACCGAGGCATATGAGACAAACTGGATGTCTACGGTGGGTGCTAATATTAACGAGGTCGAAAAAATAACAGCCGAAAAAATAGGCTGTAAATATGCGGTGGCTTTGTCTGCCGGAACGGCGGCACTGCACCTTTGTATGAAGCTTGCGGGAATAAAACCCGGAGACAAGGTGTTCTGCACCGATATGACCTTTGACGCTACGGTAAATCCCATAGTTTATGAGGGCGGTGTGCCCGTGTTTATAGATACAGAATATGACACATGGAATATGGACCCTGTGGCTTTGGAAAAAGCGTTCGAGATATACCCCGAAGTAAAGGTTGTCGTGGTTGCGAACCTTTACGGCACACCCGGCAAAATGGACGAAATAGCCGAGATATGCAAAAAGCACAACGCCGTAATGATAGAGGACGCGGCGGAGTCCTTCGGAGCTACATATAAGGGCAGAGAGACAGGAACTTTTGGTACATACAACGCAATCAGCTTTAACGGTAATAAGATAATAACAGGCTCTTCGGGCGGCATGTTGCTTACAGACAGTAAGGAAGCTGCGGAAAAGGCAAGGAAATGGTCAACCCAATCAAGAGAAAACGCCCCTTGGTATCAGCACGAGGAATTAGGCTACAACTACCGTATGAGCAATGTTATAGCCGGTGTTGTAAGAGGACAGCTGCCGTACCTTGAGGAGCATATAAGGCTTAAAAAGGAAATCTACCAAAGATATAAAGAGGGCTTAAAGGGCTTACCCGTTTCTATGAACCCATATGACGGGAAAAACAGCGAACCCAACTTCTGGCTTTCCTGCCTAATAATTGATAAGGCCGCTATGTGCAAGCAGGTAAGGAGTGATAACGACGCCTGCTACATAACAGAGCAGGGTAAATCCTGCCCGACCGAGATACTTGAAACGCTGGCGAAATACAACGCCGAGGGCAGACCTATATGGAAGCCTATGCATATGCAGCCTATATACCGTATGAACGGCTTTGTAACAAGAGAGGGCAACGGCAGAGCCAAAACCAACGCTTACATAGCTGGCGGCGGAGTAGATGTGGGTATGGATATATTCGACAGAGGACTTTGCCTGCCGAGCGATATTAAAATGACTGCCGAGGAACAGGCAAAGGTAATTGAAATAATCAAGTCTTGTTTTTAAGGGGAAAATAAGATGATTGAAACCGAGATTAAACCGACCGAGGATGCGGAAATAATTGTGTCCGACGGTATATACGCTAAGTACATAAAAAGAGTAATGGACTGCTTTCTTTCGTTTTGCGCCATAGTTGTGCTCTCACCGATACTGCTTATTTTAACAGTTGTCGGGGCGATAGCGATGAAAGGCAATCCGTTTTTTACACAACTGAGACCCGGTAAAAATGAAAAGATATTTCGACTTATTAAGTTTAGAACAATGAGCTGTCAAACAGACAAGGACGGAAATTTACTTCCCGATGAGAAAAGACTTACAAAATATGGTAAATTTCTGCGTTCAACCTCGCTTGATGAATTACCCGAGCTTTTTAATATACTTATCGGCGATATGTCGGTTATAGGACCCCGTCCCCAGCTTGTAAAGGATATGGTTTTTATGACCGAGCGGCAGAGAATGAGACATAAGGTTCGTCCGGGACTTTCGGGGCTTGCCCAAATAAACGGCAGAAACGCGATAAACTGGGAAAACAAGCTTGAATACGATACCGAATACATACAGCACATAACCTTTCTCGGTGATTGGAAAATAATTTTTCTTACGGTTTTAAAGGTTTTCAAGCGGGAGGACATAAGCGCTGACGGAATGGAAACCGCCGAGGATTTCGGAGATTATTTGCTTGAAAAAAGTATAATCGATGAAGCATTTTATTCTGAAAAACAGAAAGAAGCTTTATTTCTTACAAGTGTAGGTGGTAGAAATTGAAAAAGAAGACTTTCTTTCAAAAAGTGATGTCATTTATCAGAAAGTTTTTCAGTGCGAAAATCATTCCCTATATGGTTCTAAACGGATGGAGAATATTTTTTTATCGCTTGTGCGGATATAATATCGGCAAAAATGTTTTTATCGGTATGAGATGCTATTTGGACGATTTAGAGCCTAACATGTGTACGATAGAAGACGATGCGATAATATCCTACGGTGTGTTTTTTGCTTGCCACGGGAGAAATCAAGGACACAATCCGATTGTAATAAAAAAAGGTGCATATGTAGGTATGAGAGCAACACTGCTTTCGGGGAAAAAAGGAATAACAATAGGAGAAAATGCGGTGGTTGGCGCTTGTACGCTTGTGAATAAGGATGTCCCTGCCGGAGCAACGGCAGTAGGTGTGCCGTGCAGAATAATTGTAAAAGAGGATGACGAAAAAAATGAATGAGCTTGTATCCGTTATTATGCCCTCTTTTAACACGGCGAAATTTATATCAGAAACAATAGAATCGGTATTGGCGCAAACATATGCAAATTGGGAGCTTATAATTGTTGATGATTGCTCTACTGATAATACCGACGAGGTCGTAAAGCCTTTTTTGACCGACAAAAGAATAAAATATTTAAAAAACAAAAAGAATTCCGGCGCTGCGGTTTCCCGTAATTACGCTTTGAGAGAGGCTAAGGGCAAATGGATAGCCTTTCTTGACAGTGATGACCTGTGGCTGCCCGAAAAGCTTGAAAAACAGATAGCTTTTATGAAAAAAAACAATTATATGTTCACATATACAAATTATATGGAAATTGACGAAGAGTCAAGGCTTAACGGAAATTATGTTACAGGTCCTAAAAGAATAACCAAAAAAGGCATGTATCGATATTGTTGGCCAGGTTGCCTTACCGTAATGTATGACCAAGATTTTATAGGTGTAATACAGATATATGATATAAAGAAAAATAATGATTATGCTATGTGGCTAAAGGTATGTGAAAGTTCAGAATGCTTTCTTTTAGAAGAATGTCTATCTTATTATCGAAAGAGAACTGGTTCCATAAGCAATCATAGCTACAAAAAACTTATATTGTGGCATTATAGGCTTTTCAAGGATGCAGAAAAAAAACCTTTATTTGTAGCTTTGTTCTATACCATACGTAATTTATTTTTTGGAGTAATGAAGAAGAAAATTTATGTGAAAGGAAAAGAATGTTGAAAATCCAGATTTTGGTTGCAACAATGAATCAAGACGATTATTCGCTGCCTGAAAAAATGAATATAAGAACAGAAGCGATTGTGGGAAATCAATGTGATAGAAATAGTGTTGAAGAATTTCAATATATGGGTAATAAAATTAAATATTTGAATTTTTCTGAGACAGGAGTAGGTCTTAATCGTAATAACGCTTTGATGCGTGCGGATGCAGATATAGTTTTATTCGCGGATGATGATATGGTTTATTTAGATGACTATAAAGATAAAATCGAAAATGCTTTTTCTAATAATCCGCAGGCGGATGTTGTTTTGTTTAATTTGAAAGAGAAAATTCCTACGAGAAAAATTATAGAAAAGCCACATAATGTCGGTTATTTAAACTATTTGCGTTATGGTACTGCAAGAATGGCAATTAGGCTTTCATCAGTCAAGAAAAACGGAATACTTTTTAACCTATGTTTTGGCGGCGGAACAGAATATTCACATGGAGAGGATAATCTTTTCCTAAATAATTGTTTAAAAAAAGGGCTGAAAATTATTGCTGTTCCGGAATATATAGCAGAATTGGTGGACGACAGAAAGTCAACTTGGAACAACGGCTATGATTATAAATATTTGACCGACCAGGGTGTGTTATACAGGGCATTATCGAGAAATTATTGGAAAATACTTTGTTTGCAGGATGCTATACGGCGTCACAAAAGCTATAACAAAGGTTGGGTAGAAGCCTATCGAATAATGAAAAAAGGTGCAAATAAATTTTAGGGGATATTTTGTGAAAGTATTTATTATAACAATTCACCATATTCACAATTTCGGTTCGGTATATCAAGCTTATTCGTTGTATAGGTTTTTAAAAGATAATGGCTATGATGCGGAAATTATCGATTATAGACCTAAATATTACATTAACGGACGAAATAAAATCAAGACATTTGTTGGTAAAACATTGTATTTATCATCCTATCTAAAAAGGAAAACAAAATTCGAAAAATTTATAATTGAAAATATTAAGACAACTAATCAGAAATTTTACACGCTGAATCAACTCGAAAACTTTTATAAAAACAGTAAAGAAGTATTTATCGCCGGCGGGGACCAACTTTGGAATGATTATCATCCGTGCGGATGTGATGATGCATATAAACTTTGTTTTACTAAGAGTAATAAAAAATTTTCATATGCAACAAGTATGGGACGGGATAACTATACTGAAACAGAATTAATAAATCTTGCTGATAAAATAAAAGACTTTAACATTATTACACTTAGAGAGAATTCGACTGTACATTTGCTTGAACGTTATAGTAATGTGCCCGTAAAGCATGTAATTGACCCGGTAGGATTGTTGGATGTGGATTTTCTTAAAAAAAGTGCAATAAAGCCTAAAATAACTGAAAAATATGCTGTAATGTATTTGGCGGATTCGAGTGAGATTCTTAATCAATCGGTACAGTTTTTGACTGAAAAAATGCATTTAAAAATAATTCATATATGTGGATTTAAAAAGAAATGTTATTGCGATGTATTTGAAAAAGATGTTGGACCTCAAGAAATTTTGGGATACATTTTAAATGCAGACTTTGTTCTTTCTGCTTCGTTTCATGCAACATTGTTTTCGATTTTATTTAACAAACAATTTGCGACATTACTTCCGGGAGAAAGAACAAATGCAAGAATTGAGGATATATTGAATTATGTAAATTTATCCGATAGAATCATAAAAAATATGAAAGACATAAATGTCCTGTCAAAAAGGATTGATTTTGTTCCGGTAAATAAAGTTATAGATGAATTTAGGGAAAAATCAAGAAAAACATTGATAAATTCATTAGAGGAATTGGAGAAAAAATTATAATGACAGTTGTGTATTTGTCAAGTTGTTGCAGTGACGCTAAATTCGAGGAATTGAGAAAAAAACGAATAACACAAAAACTTCCGCAGGCACAAAAATATCATAGACTTATGATGGAAGGGATGGCCTCTCAACCTGATGTGAATCTTTTTTCTATTTCTGCTTTGCCGATAAATAGCGAATGGACAAAAAAGATAGTATTCCATAAGGAAGAAGAAACTGTTAACGGAGTAAGCTATATTTATAATACATTTCTGAATCTGCCGATATTAAGACAGGCAACTCGAAAAATAGCAGCCTTTAGAGAGATAAAGAAAATCTATAAGAACAACAAAGATTTAGTTATCGTTTGTGATATTTTGAATCAGTCTATTGCTATGGCAGGTAGAAAGGCAGGGAAAAAATACAAATTGCCGGTTATAGGAATAGTCACAGATGTTCCCGGATATACATCTGGTGCAAGGCGAAATTCTATTTCATTTTATAAAAGAAAAATTAAAGAATATGCTGAAAAATGTGCTAAAAACACCTTGGGGAAATATGATGCATATTTGTTTTTAACACAAGAAATGAATAATGTAATCAATAAAAGCGATAAGCCTTACATTGTTTTGGAAGGTCATTGCGATAGTAAAATGCAGTCTGTTGATAACTCTATTAAAAATAAAGCACATCCAAAAGTTATCATGTATGCAGGTGGTATACATAAAGAATTTGGAATAAAACGTATGGTCGAAGCATTTTGCGAGACAAAACAAAATGATTGGGAATTGCATATTTATGGAGACGGAAATTATCAACATGAGTTAAAAGAGTTAGCAATAATCAATCCCAAAGTAAGATATTTCGGCGTTCAGCCGAATGATTTAATTGTGAGAAAACAATTAGAAGCAACACTTCTGATTAATCCTCGCTTAACAGATGCTGATTATGTGAAGTATTCATTCCCTTCAAAGACAATGGAATGTATGGCTTCTGGAACCCCTTTGCTTACTACAAAATTACCGGGAATGCCGATGGAATATTATAAATATGTATATTTCATAAATGATGAAAGTAGGGAAGGAATGAAAAAAACACTTGAATCAGTATTTGACAAATCAGAAATGGAAATGCATGAATTTGGCAATAATGCAAAGAGATTTATTCTTAATAATAAAACAAATGTAATACAATCAAAAAAGTTTATAGAATTTATAAAAGAGATTGAAAATGGAAAAAAATCATAATAACAGTATAAAGAGCGTTGAACATAATTTGTGTACCGGTTGTGGGGCATGTTCATTAAAATGTCCACATAAATGCATAAAAATGACAAATGACAAAGAGGGATTTCTTGTACCTGAGGTTGATGAAAATTTATGCTCTAATTGTGGGACATGTTTAAAAGTATGCCTTACATCTTCTGCAAATGCATTATTCAATAATTGTGAGCAGCATTATGCATGTTCGTATGCAAAAGACAATGAAATGCTTTCTAAGAGCTCATCAGGTGGGGTATTTGGAATTTTAGCAAGATTTTTTCTAAAGAATGGGACGGTATACGGTTGCAAGTACAATGAAAATATGGAAGCTGTTCATGTTAGGGCCTGTGACAAACAAGAGATTATCGAAATGTACGGTTCAAAATATGTGCAAAGTAAAGCATTTATATGTTTTCCGGATGTCAAGGATGATTTATTAGCAGGAAAAAATGTGCTATTTAGCGGCACTGCCTGCCAGATTGCTGCTCTGAAATTATATTTAGAAAAAGATTATGAAAATCTTTTTTGTGTTGAGATATTATGCCACGGTGTTCCAAGTCCGAAGTTATTTAGGAATTATAAGAAATATCTTGAAAATAAACTCGGAGGGAATATTGTAAATATTCAATTTAGAAACAAAGAAAGGTACGGATGGGGAAGCGAACATAGGACTTGTGTTCTTTATGAAAAACAAAATATTTTAAAAAAATACAGACCAATACTTCCGGCATATTTTAGTTCTTTTTTTTATGGTATGAATTTGAGAGAATCGTGCTATAATTGCAAATTTGCCAAGATAGAGCGTGTTGCAGATATTACAATAGGGGACTTTTGGGGTTCTTGGGCAAAATATCATAATGTATTTAAAAATGGGATTTCGGTTATATCAATAAATAATGGTAAAGGAGAGTTTCTTTCCAAAATAATAAAAGAAAATTCCGGATTTTATGAAACATTAAATAGAAGTGAAGCCATTAAATCAAATGGAAACTTTGAACATCCCGTGAATAGGCCTTATGAACGAAATTCATTTTATGCAAATAGTGAAAATAGCTATAAGGGCTTATGGAAAAAAGTTTATTTTTCTCGCACTTACAGGAAAAAAGTTCTTGCATCTGTCTATGGAGCTTTTGTACCTGCGAAGATAAGGTTTTTCATTCAAAAAGTCAAATACAATATTAGGCTAAAATTAACAAAGAAAAAAAGGAGTGGCGAAAATGATTGAAAAAACAGGCGTTAAGCAAACTTTTAGTATTTCTTCATTCTTTTTTTTAATTTGTGTACTTTGGATTAATGGCGGTGTTATTCGTTTCAGTAAAGCTTTTAATGCAATTATACTTATAGCTTTTTTTGCTATGGGTTTATTATTCATGTTTGTTGATTTTACCTATGTAAGAAAAAATGTTCTGTCCGATTGCGGATACATATGTGGAATATTTTTCTTAATGACGATACTGCCAACATCAATATTATTATACAAAAGTATTGACGGTGAATCATCTAAAGTTTTATATGCATTGATTTTACTTGCGATTCAGCTTTACTTAAGGCGGAAAGGCAGTTATATTGCTAAAATATTTGTGTTTGCTATTTTGATTGATAGTATTATCATAAATATAAAAACAATAATTACACTTGCTACTTCTGAAGATATTGCAAGAATTTATGCTTCTGGAAGCGATGCAGTATTGGAATCGGGATTTGACATATACCTACTTGGAGGCTATGGATATATTTATTCATTGGTTTTTGCTTTAATTTTTCTTGTCACAGAAAAAAATGAAATAAAAGATTTACATATCTCCCAAAGAATTATTGTTTGGGTGTATGCAATAACAAGTATTATTACAATCATTGAAGCTCAATATACCATAGCCATCTTGGCACTTATTATTTGGTCAATATTTGCCTTGGCAACAAAATCCGGCTTCAATGCAAAAACCATCATTTCTGCTTTGGTTTTAATTATACTATTTATTTTTGTCGGTAAATTTTTAATTGAATATTCTGTAAAAAACAATATTTTTGGTCGCATTGTAACAGATAGATTGTCACAACTTTTAGGTCTCTCTTCCGGACAAATCACTTCTGGAAGTGATTTGGAATCAAGAAAAGATTTATATTTAAAAACCTTAAAGTATTTACCAAAATGCTTCTTTTTTGGAACATATGAAACATCAGAACAGGCAAATTTGCTTTTGGGATGGCATACAGAATGGTTTGATAGACTGGCACGATTTGGAATAATAAGATATAGTTTTTTTGTTGCTTTTTTAATTAAAAGTATTAAATATAGTTTGCCGGCATCAAATAAACATGGTAAATACCTTGCATATATTACTTGTCTTATATTTTTGGGTATTGTTAATCCGATTTTGACAAATAATTTTTATTTAATTATGTTTATATTCATTCCCTTTGTTTTTTCCAATGATAAATCGCAGGAGATAAATAATGAAAAGAATATTGCATGTTAATTGCACTGACGCTGGAAGCACCGGAAAAATAATAAATCAAATATCATATTATTTGCAAGATAAATTTGATTTTTTTCTTTGTACTCCTAAAATAAATACAAATAATCCCCCATATTTAAAAAAAATCAGGACCTCCGGCAAATATGAACAGGCATTATATAAACGAATAACTGCAATTACAGGATATAGATATTCTTGTTCACCACATTCAACACATAGAATTATTTCTGCAATAAGGAAAATTAAACCGGATATTATTCATTTTCATTCGGCAAATTGCTATATGGCAAATTTATATTCCATATTGAAATATGCCAAAAGAAAGGATATAGCTGTCGTTATTACAAACCATGCTGAATTCTATTATACTGGAATATGTTCACATTCATATGATTGTATGCAATGGGTAGATGGCTGCAAAAAATGCCCTGATTTGTGGGGTCAAGCACATTCGTTATTTTTTGATACCACACGCAGAGCTTGGAGAAAAATGAAAGAGTCCTTGTATGCGATTCCAAGAATTGCAGTGGTTTCGGTATCTCCGTGGGTCAGAGAAAGGTCTGAAAAATCTCAAATAATGAATGGTATACCTCAATTTACAGTGTTTAATGGAGTTGACACAAATGTATTTAGATATATTGCTCAAGAAAATGAAGTAATGAATAAGCATTTACTTAGAGAGAAAACGGTGCTTTTTGTTACGGCTATGTTCTCTGATAGTGAAGATGATGCAAAGGGCGGAAAATATATTATACAGCTTGCTTCTAAGTTAGAAGGGAAAGCGAAAATTGTGATAATCGGGAAGTATAACATTAATACAAAAATTCCTGATAATATTATCATTAAAGGAGTAATATCGGACCAATCAAAGTTAGCCGAGTACTATAATGTTGCAGATGTTACGGTTGTTGCCAGCAAGAGAGAAACATTTGGGATGACAGTAGCGGAAAGCTTGTGTTGCGGCACGCCTGTCATTGGATTCAATTCAGGCGGACCGGAAAGCATAGCCTTGGACAATTATTCGGATTTTGTCTCATACGGAGATGTTAATGGCTTATATAGGGTAGCATTGAAGTGGCTTAATAGAGATAAGAAAGCTTTTTCTTCTGAAATTGCTGAACTGGCACATCAAAAATACTCCTCAAAATTTATGGCAAAAGGCTATAATGCCATTTATACACATTTATTAAATTATGGCAAAAGGGAAAAATGATAATTTGTTATGAATAAATATAAAAAGCTTTTAAATAATTCTGCGATTTTTTTTGTGGGTAATTTTGGGAGTAAAATTCTTTCATTTTTATTTGTGAGATTTTATACGAATTGCCTGTCCCCATCAGAATATGGAACTATTGATATAATTACTTCGACGCTTGGATTTGCTATACCTATAATGACTTTATGCATAACTGAGGCAGTACTGCGCTTTTCCATTGATGATTATAATGACAGAGGAAAGATTTATGCTATAGGCGTAACAGTTGTGATTTTAGGTAATTTGTTATTTTTGGCCTCTATACCTATATTTTACAGTATAGAATCCTATCGCAACTATTTATTCTATTTATATGCATTAACATTGACAAATTCTTTTTATCAAATGACTGCACATTTTTCAAGAGGCTGTGGTGATTCGAAAGTTTTTGCCACCTCAGGAGTATTGCATTCGTTTGTGCAAATAGGGCTTAATTTATTGTTGTTGCTCTTCTTAAAATGGGGAATTAAGGGATATTTGATAGCATCAATATTATCGAATATTATAACGATTATTTATATTTTCATTCGAGGCAAAGCTTTTTGTGGTCTTTCTTTATCATTTGACAAAGCTTTGTTTAAAAGAATGGTAAAGTATTCGGCACCATTGATACCTAACAGTATTTTTTGGTGGATAATGACTTCATCGGACAGATACGTGATTCTCTATTTTATTGGTGCGGGGGAAAATGGATTGTATACGGTTGCCAATAAGTTGCCGAATATTTTAACAAGTATCAGCAGTATTTTTTTTAGTGCATGGCAACTGTCAAGTGTTGAGGAAGCTAATTCTAAGGACAAGAGCCGATTTTATTCAAAAACGTTGCAGACTGTATCAATGATATTGCTCATATGTATATCTTTTCTGATGGTTATAATACAGTGGCTTTTTTCATTTTGGGTGGAAGCATCTTATTATAGTGCTTGGGAGTGTGCGCCGTTGCTGATTTTGGCGGCTTTCTTTACTTGTCTAAGTACATACTTGGGAACAAATTATGTTGCTATGAAAAAAACTACGGGTGTTTTTTTGACAACAGTTATAGGAGCCGTACTAAATTTAATTATGAATATTATTTTGACACCTATTATCGGTATTAAAGGAACAGCTTTGGCAACAGTAGTTTCTATGGCGTTGACTTGGATAATAAGAGGCATAGATACCCGTAAGTTCGTGCAAATACACTATGATTTAAAAACATTCATTATTCCGCTTATACTGGTATGTTTTCAGGTTGCTATTCTTACACTTGGAATTACTAACATAATAATACAAATTTCAGCATTTCTTTTAATTGTTTTAATTTGCGCAAAAGACTTTTTTGCGGTTGTAAAATACTTTTTGAATATGTTTAGAGCCAAAAAGAAATGATTTAGTAGAGTGGCTATGCGATAAAAACAATTTTTCATATGCCAAATATGTTTTTATGAACTCAAAATTTGTGATACATTCATTTGTTGAGAAAATAAAACAACAATATAAAATCAGAGATAAATCATTTGTGAGAGCACTGATTTTTTCTTATTGTAGTTGCTTATTTAACACTTGATTTTAAACACTGGAATGGATGAAAAATCAAATGATTGCTATTAGTAGGAACTGAAAAAGGAGTACTTGTTATGAAAATAGGAATAATGACATTTCATTGGGCAACAAATCACGGAGCGGTTATACAAGCATATGCATTACAAAAGTTTTTGGAAGAAAGCATTGAAGAGGCTGAAGTAAAAATAATAGATTATTATCCAAGCAGATATGAAAAAGGATACAAAAGTGTCTTTCGTTCATTAAATCCTTCGGCAATAAAAAAGAATTACAAAGAATATAGAAAAGAAAAGCTTATTAAACCATTTAGGGAAAAAATGCCAATGACGAATCACTTTACAGATACGGAAGAACTCAAAAGTTATGCGAATGATTTCGATATTGTAATATGTGGCAGTGACCAAATTTGGAATGAATTTTTTACGCTTCATGGAGAGGGAAAGGTAACAACGGCATATTATTTATCTTTTTGCCCTAAATCAAAAAAAATCGCATATGCGGCAAGTTTCGGCTTTGATAGTATGAATGATGAAATTCAAAAAATTATAACACCCCTATTGATTGAATTTAATGCTATCAGTGTTAGAGAGAATTCAGCTAAAGAGATATTATCAAAAATTGGAATACAAAGTGAAAAGGTATGCGACCCGACATTTCTTTTAAACAAAGAACATTATGTGAGTTTATCAAACTTCCGTGTCAAAGACGATTTTATTGCAAAATATATTTTAAGAAAGCAGACTTCAAAGAGCAACAATTTAATTGAAAGTATAATTGATATTATGCACTGTAATAAAATCATTGATATTGAAATGATGACCGTAGAAAATTGGCTTGGTGCAATAAAAGAAGCACATTATTGTATAACAAATTCCTTTCATTGTACAGTGTTTTCAATAATATTTCATACCCCGTTTTATGTTATTGCTGAGAATGGCAAAAGAAGCGGTATGAATGACAGACTAATAACTTTGCTTGACGATTTGCAATTAACTAACCGTATTATTAATTCTCCATCTGATATAAAAAATTCAGAGGATATTAATTGGGCCGTTGTTGACAATAAGTTAAATGAGATAGTTAAAGCTTCAAAATGCTTTATTTATAAAAACTGTTTTCTGGGGTGAAAAAATGTCATACATAACTACTGCTGTTAATTGTAATGGCTGTGGGACCTGTAATTTAGTATGCCCAATGGAGGCAATATCTTTTTTACCGGACGATGAAGGGTTCTTAAGACCTTTAATAGATAAAGAAAAATGTATTAATTGTGGGGTTTGTGTAAAAAGATGCTCGGCAAATAATATTGAAAAAGAAGAAAAGGAAAAAGAATCTCAAAGTGCATATGCAGCACACATAAAAGATAAAAATATAAGAATGTCCAGTTCGTCTGGAGGCATTTTTACCGCCATAGCAACAATAGTGATAGAAAACGGCGGAGTAGTATTTGGAGCTGCTTTTGATGATGATTTGACGGTCAAGCATATTGCCATTAGGAATACGGCAGAGTTAAAATTATTGCAAGGTTCAAAATATGTACAAAGTCAGATAGGAGATACATATTTAATCGCAAAACAATATTTAAATAAGGGAATACAGGTACTATTTACCGGAACACCATGCCAAATACAAGGTTTATACAGTTTTTTGAATAAAGAGTATGATAATCTTATTACTCAGGATGTAATATGTCACGGTGTACCGTCTCCAATGATTTGGAAAAAATATATAGAATACAGAGAAAAAGAAGCTGCGTCTACGACGCAGAGAACATTTTTCAGACATAAAAAATATGGCTGGAAAATGTACTCAGTACAATTTCAATTTCAAAATTGTACTGAGTACATACAAATCTTTTCAAAAGATTTGTATATGCGAAGTTTTCTTGAAAACCTTACATTAAGACCCTCGTGTTATCAATGCAGTTTTAAGGGCATCAATAAGCAAAGTGATATAACATTAGCGGATTTTTGGGGTATAGATAAAACTTACCCGCAATTAGATGATAATATGGGTGTATCCCTTGTTATTTTAAATTCTAAAAAGGGGCATGAAATTTTCAAGAAATTAGGTTCAAGGGTAATCAGTAACAAAGTTAATCTTGATGAAGCATTGAGATATAATTCTGCTTATTATAAATCACCCAATTTGAATCCTAATAGGGAGAATTTCATAAAGTGTGTTGCAAAAAGTGACTTTAAGACCGCATCGAAAAAATATCTTTCTGTGTCTTTGACTATTAAATTTAAAAAAATAATAAAAAAACATTGAAAAAAGTTAAGGAGCAAATCAAATGTCTTTATTTAAAAACAAAACCTTAATGATAACAGGCGGAACGGGTTCGTTCGGAAATGCGGTATTAAACAGATTTCTTAATACGGATATAGGCGAGATACGCATATTTTCAAGAGACGAAAAAAAGCAGGACGATATGCGCCACGAATTTCAGGCTAAAATGCCCGAGGTAGCGGATAAGATAAAGTTTTACATAGGCGATGTCCGTGATTTACAGTCGGTTAAAAACGCTATACACGGGGTAGACTATATATTCCACGCGGCGGCATTAAAGCAGGTGCCTTCCTGTGAGTTTTTCCCGATGGAAGCAGTCAGAACCAATGTAATAGGAACAGACAATGTGCTGACCGCCGCTATTGACGAGGGTGTGGAAAGCGTTATATGCCTTTCAACAGATAAAGCCGCATACCCCATAAACGCAATGGGTATAACAAAGGCGGTTGAGGAAAAGGTAGCTGTCGCAAGGTCACGCAATTCGGGTAAGACCAAGATATGCTGCACCCGCTACGGAAATGTTATGTGTTCAAGAGGGTCGGTAATTCCGCTTTGGATAGACCAGATTAAAAACGGTCAGCCCATAACCATAACCGAACCCACAATGACCCGCTTTATAATGTCCCTTGAAGAAGCTGTCGACCTTGTTCTTTTTGCGTTTGAACACGGCGAGAACGGCGACCTGCTTATACAAAAAGCCCCTGCCTGCACGATTGAAACACAGGCAAAGGCAGTGTGCGAGCTGTTCGGCGGAAATACGGACGACATAAAGGTTATAGGCATACGCCACGGTGAGAAAATGTACGAAACCCTGCTTACCAATGAGGAATGCGCGAAGGCTGTGGATATGGGAGACTTCTACCGCGTTCCTGCCGACAACAGAGGACTTAATTACGATAAGTATTTTAAAGAGGGCGATGAGAACCGCAATACTTTAACCGAGTTCAATTCGCACAATACAAGAATGTTAAATGTTGAGGAAACAAAGGCAAAAATAGCCTCGCTTGCATATATAAAGGAAAGACTTAGCGAATTTAATGCTTAATTCGGAGTGCTTAAGATGAATAATCTTCAAATCGGCATAACGGGTCTTGTGAGAAGCGCCGTTAAAGGCGAAAAGACAGTTCTGCCGAACGACTTTAACTGGACTGCGGCTTTAAGGCTTGCGAAAAGACATCAGATAATTCCGCTTATATATTACGGTATTATCAATTCTGGAATAAGAATACCGGAGGATGTGTTTGCGCAGATAGAGAATATATCCTATAAGAGTATAGCCGTAAGCCACAGTCAGCTTTATGAGCTTGAAAATTTATACAGAGCGTTTGAAAGAAGCGGTATAGAATATATGCCGCTCAAAGGCGCTGTAATAAAACAGCTTTATCCGAGACCTGAAATGAGGACGATGGGTGACGCGGATATACTCATAAAGACAGAGCAATACGAAAAGATAAGAGCCATAATAAGGAACGCCGGATTTAAAGAAGCGGTCGAGAGCGACCACGAGCTTATCTGGAATAAAAGCAGTATTCATCTGGAGCTGCACAAACGGCTTATACCTTCCTACAACAAGGATTACTATGCCTATTACGGCGATGGATGGAAGCTGGCTGTACCCGATACGGGCAGCAGGTATAAAATGTCGGACGAGGATACATTCATATATATTTTCACTCACTATGCAAAGCATTACCGTGACGGCGGCATAGGAATAAGGCATATAACGGATTTATATATTTACCTGTCTGCCAAACCGGATTTGAATAAAGAGTATATTGAAGCCGAGCTTAAAAAACTAAACCTGCTTGATTTTTACAATAATACACTCCACACCCTTAATGTGTGGTTAAACGGTGAAAGGTCGGATGAAATGAGCGACTTTATAACCGAAAAAATATTTGAAAGCGGTTCCTACGGCACATATAAAGCTCACATAATGTCGGGTGCGGTCAAGGCTTCAAAATCCGGCGGAAATGTCAGAATTAAAAGAGTTATCAGGCTTATAGCTCCGCCGTACAGACATATGCGCGATAAATATCCCGTGCTTAAAAAGGCTCCGTTTCTTTTGCCTGCTATGTGGATAGTAAGGCTTACAGAGATACTGTTTAAAAAAAGGGACGGAATTGACCGACAGAGGAAAGAACTCAGTTATATAAGCGAAGGAAATATAAACAAATATAAGCATGACCTTAATTATGTGGGGTTGGATTTTAATTTTAAGGAGTAGCAAGCTTAATTGATTTATATCATAACAAAATCAATATGGAGAACGGAATGGACGAAATAAAAGAACAACTTATATCCATCATATCAAATTGCTTAAACGGTAATTCTGAAAATTCCTTTAAATTTGATGATGATGAGATAACAGAGCTTGGAAAATTCGCCGCAAGGCATGATTTGGAGCATTTTATCGGATACGGTATTTCGAAGGGATTTATTGATACATCTGAAGAAAAACGGAACTATTATACAAACCGTATGTACTCGGTGGCTGTCAGAATGGAGCGTATTGATTACGAGTTTAATGCTATATGCAGTCTGTTGGAGGCAAACAGTGTCCATTTTATACCGCTTAAGGGTTCGGTTATTAAGAATTATTACCCGGAGCGTTGGATGCGGACAAGCTGTGACATTGATATTCTTGTAAACGAAGAGGATATCGAAAGAGCAATAAGCGCAATTAATTCGGAGGATAGATTTACCGTAGGAAAAAGGCGGTATCATGATATTTCGCTTGTTTCAAAAAATAAAATAAATATAGAACTGCATTTCAGCATAAAAGAAGATATGGATAATATAGACGCTCTCTTAAAGGATGCTTGGGAATATGCGGTACCTAAAGAAAATCACCGATTTTATATGCATATGACACCGGAATTTTTTATGTTTCATATATATGCGCACGCATCCTACCATTTTCTGCACGGCGGATGCGGAATAAGAACTCTGATAGATGTTTATTTGCTCGAGAAGAGTTTCGGGTACGATAAGCACATACTTGACGGTATGCTTGAGAAAACGGGAATTTTATTTTTCCGTGACGAGCTCAGACTGTTAAGCGAGGTATGGTTTGGAGGAAAAGTACATAACGAGCTTACAAGGGTAATGCAGGACTTTATTTTTTCCGGCGGAGTTTACGGTTCTTTAAAGAACAGATTGGCAATCAACGGCTGTGATAAAACACCTGTCGGCTATTTTTGGGAGCGTGTGTGGGCGCCCTATGATACTATGAAAAAGGCTTATCCTGTTTTAAACAAGCATAAGTATCTTTTGCCGCTATGCCAAATAAAAAGATGGCTTGGGTTTATATTCAGCAGCAGGCATAAAGCAAGAGTAAATGAAATTAAAGCGTTTAACTCTTTTGAGGCAGAGAAAAAAGAAAAAACCGATTATATGCTGAAAGGCTTAAAGCTAAAGGGTGATTAATATGAACATACTTGTAACAGGCGCCAAAGGCTTTGTAGGGAAAAATCTCTGTGAAGCACTTAAAAATATCCGTGATAATAAGGACAGAACACGGAACATTAAAATAGACGAAATTTTCGAGTACGATATAGATACCGAAAAAGCGTTGCTGGACAGCTTCTGCGAGAAAGCGGACTTTGTGTTTAACCTTGCGGGCGTAAACAGACCGAAGGACAGCTCGGAATTTATAGAGGGTAATTTCGGTTTTGCAAGCGAATTGCTTGATATGCTCAAAAAGCACAATAATAAATGCCCCGTAATGCTGTCTTCTTCCATTCAGGCAACCCTTATCGGAAGATACGACAGCGACTACGGCAGAAGCAAAAAAATGGGCGAGGAACTGTTTTTTAAGTATTCCGAGGAAACGGGAGCGAAGGTGCTTGTTTACCGTTTCCCAAACCTGTTCGGCAAATGGTGCAGACCGAATTATAACAGTGCTGTTGCCACCTTCTGCAATAATATAGCAAACGATTTAGAGATAACCGTAAACGACCGCAATACAAGGCTTGAGCTTTTATACATAGACGATTTGGTTACAGAAATGCTTGACGCTCTTGAAGCAAAGGAGCATCACTGCGAGTTTGACGGAATAAACACCGTTATTACCGAAAACGGAAAATACTGTGCTGTACCGACCACACACAAGGTAACCCTTGGTGAAATCGCGGGTTTATTGGAGCAGTTTAAAAATCAGCCGAAAACGCTTTTAATGCCCGAAATCCCGAATAATTCATTTGCTAAAAAGCTGTATTCCACCTACCTTTCGTATTTACCGGGGAGTAAGGTCAGCTTTCCGCTTAAAATGAATATTGACGAACGCGGCAGCTTTACGGAGCTTCTTAAAACAGAGAATTGCGGACAATTTTCCGTTAATATCTCAAAGCCCGGAATTACAAAGGGTCAGCACTGGCATAACTCTAAGTGGGAATTTTTTATTGTAGTATCGGGTCACGGGCTTATTGAGGAAAGAAAGATAGGCAGTGACGAGGTTTTGCGCTTTGAGGTTACGGGCGAAAAAACAGAGGCAATACATATGCTCCCCGGTTACACCCACAATATAATAAATCTTTCCGATACGGAAGACCTTGTAACACTTATGTGGGCAAACGAGCAGTTTGACCCGAGCCGCCCCGATACTTATTTTGAGAAGGTTTAAAATGCAGGATATATTTGAAAATTTAAGTCCCGAACAAACAGCTCTGCTCAACCTTATTTCAAATAATCTGTTCGGTACCGAAAAACCGATACCGGAGGATTTAGATTACAATAAGCTTTTAAAAGAGAGCAAGCTGCAGGCAGTAACGGCAGTCGCCTTAAAAAATATGGGGCTGCCCGAAAGCTCAAGGGAAAAGAACGCAGTGTTAAACTCTATGTCTTTAAACGCAAGGATATTTTCGCATCACACAATGCTTCATAGTATAATGGAAAACGCGGGTATACCCTATACGGTTTTAAAGGGTGCGGCGTCCGCACACTACTACCCAGACCCTATATTCAGGGCAATGGGTGATGTGGATTTTCTTGTAAAAAAGGAAGATATTGAAAGAGCAACCGAGGTCTTAAAGGAAAACGGCTTTAAACCGTGGGAAGAAGAGCATATCTGCCATATAGTATTCCGTAAGGATAAAATACATCTTGAGATGCATTTTGAGCCGGCAGGCGTGCCGAACGGCAAAGCAGGCGAAATAATACGGGAATATATCTCCGATATGATAGAAACCTCAGAGCTTGTAAAGACCGAGCTTTGCACATTTGTTAATCCCGATAAATTCCATCACGGACTTATAATGCTTTTGCATATGCAGCATCATTTACTGTCCGAGGGGATAGGGCTTCGCCACCTGTGCGACTGGGCAGTATTTGTAAATTCATTTAAGGACAATGAGTTTGAGACGCTGTTCAAAGAAAAACTGCAAAAAGCCGGACTTTGGATATTTGCAAAAACCGTGAGCTTTGCAGCAAGTATAGGTATAGGTCTACCAAAGCAAAAGTTTATGGGCAATGATATGGAATTTGCCAAAAACATTTTAAGCGATATTATTTCCGGTGGGAATTTCGGTAGCAAAAATTCAGATAGGAAAAGGCAAGGTATGTTTATTTCCAACAGAGGTAAGGACGGTGTAAAACATTCAAGACCGATGCAGTTTATCCTTTCCGTAAACCAAATAGTATATACCAACTGGAAAGTAACCAAAAAGGTTAAAATACTTTTGCCGATAGGCTGGATATACTTCGGCTCAAGAAGATTTATACGGGAAATAACAGGCAAACGCAAGCCTATGAAATTAAGAAAGCTATATACAAGCAGTAAAAACAGAAAAGAGCTGTACAAACAGCTTCACCTGTTTGAGACGGAGGTTGAAAATGAATATTAAAACCGATTACAGCGATATTAAATTTAAAAACGACGGCAAATTAAAGCTCTTAATAATTGTGGGCACTCGCCCCGAAATAATAAGGCTTGCGGCGGTAATAAACAAATGCCGTGAATATTTTGACTGCATATTAGCGCACACGGGTCAGAACTACGATTACAACCTTAACGGCGTGTTCTTTAAGGATTTGAAGCTTCGTGACCCCGAGGTATATATGGACGCAGTAGGCGATGACCTCGGCGCTACCGTGGGAAATATAATAAACTGCTCGTACAAGCTTATGAACCAGATAAAGCCCGACGCGCTTTTAATACTCGGTGATACGAACTCCTGCCTTTCGGCTATTGCGGCAAAGCGCCTGCATATCCCGATATTCCATATGGAGGCAGGAAACCGCTGTAAGGACGAATGTCTGCCCGAGGAAACCAACAGAAGGATTGTAGATATTATTTCGGATGTTAATATGGCATATTCCGAGCACGCGCGCCGCTATCTTGCCGAGTGCGGACTGCCGAAAGAGCGCACATATGTTACAGGCTCGCCTATGGCGGAGGTACTGCACCAAAACTTAGAGGAAATAAAGCGGTCGGATATTCTTAATAAGCTTAATTTAGAGCCTAAAAAGTATATTCTGCTTTCCGCGCACAGGGAAGAAAATATTGACACCGAAAAGAACTTTTTGTCGCTCTTTACGGCTATAAACAAGCTTGCCGAGAAGTATGATATGCCGATACTGTATTCCTGCCACCCGCGCTCTAAAAAGAGACTGGAGCAAAGCGGCTTTAAGCTTGATAAGAGGGTAATACAGCACGAGCCGCTCGGCTTCCACGACTATAATAAACTGCAGATGAACGCATTTTGTGTTGTGTCTGACAGCGGTACTCTGCCCGAAGAAAGCAGTTTCTTTACGAGTGTAGGCAATCCGTTCCCCGCTGTTTGCATAAGAACCTCCACCGAACGCCCCGAGGCGCTCGACAAGGCTTGCTTTATACTGGCGGGTATTGACGAAAAAAGCCTTTTACAGGCGGTTACAACGGCAATAGATATGAACGAAAACGGCGACTGCGGCACACCCGTGCCCAACTACACCGACGAAAATGTTTCAACCAAGGTCGTAAAGATAATTCAGTCCTACACCGGCGTTGTTAACAAAATGGTGTGGAGGAAATTTTAATTAGGAGGTTGCTTAGATGAAGATTGCAGTAGCGGGAACCGGATATGTCGGTTTGTCAATGGCAGTATTGTTGGCACAGCACAACACCGTCAAGGCGGTTGACATTGTGCCCCGGAAAGTAGAAATGCTCAACAACAGAAAATCACCTATCGTCGATAAAGAAATAGAGGAATATTTGGCAACAAAAGAGCTTGATTTGGAAGCTACAACCGACGGCGACAGCGCTTATAAAGAGGCTGAACTGATAATAATCTCTACGCCGACAAATTATGACGATAAGAAGAATTATTTTGATACTTCCTCGGTTGAAAGCGTAATACAGCAGGTAATAGCAGTAAATCCCGACGCGGTTATGATTGTTAAATCCACCGTTCCCGTCGGTTTTACGGAGTCGGTGAGAGAGGAATACAACTGCGATAATATTCTTTTCAGTCCTGAATTTTTAAGAGAAGGCAGAGCGCTTTATGACAACCTTTACCCCAGCCGTATTATTGTGGGAGTACCTGTCAAAAATGCGAGACTTCATAAGGCAGCCGAAAAATTTGCCGACCTGCTTAAAGAGGGCGCAATAAAGGAAGATATAGAGGTTCGCTTTATGAATCCGACCGAGGCCGAGGCGGTAAAGCTTTTCGCAAATACATATCTGGCGCTCAGAGTTTCTTTCTTTAATGAGCTTGATACATATGCTGCCGTCAGAGGACTTGACAGCAAGTCGATAATTGAGGGTGTTGGTCTTGACCCGAGAATCGGCAATCACTATAACAACCCATCATTCGGATACGGCGGCTACTGCTTGCCAAAAGATACAAAGCAGCTGCTTGCAAACTACAATGATGTTCCTCAGAATATTATCTCCGCAATAGTGGACGCAAACCGCACCCGCAAGGACTTTATTGCCGACCAAATAATCGCAAAGAAGCCTAAAACCGTCGGCGTTTACAGGTTGACTATGAAATCCGGCAGTGATAATTTCCGCCAGTCGTCCATTCAGGGTGTAATGAAACGAATCAAGGCAAAGGGCATTGAAGTGGTGATATACGAGCCGACAATGAACGAAGATACCTTCTTTAACAGCCGTGTTATACGGGACCTTAATGAATTTAAAAATATAAGCGATGTTATTGTTGCGAACCGTTATAATGACGACATTACGGATGTTCTCGATAAGGTTTATACAAGAGATTTGTATTTTAGGGATTAAAATAAAATTATATTTGTATTTTTTCAAAACAAAAAAGAATTGAAATTATAAATCTATTGACAAATAATGGCTAATATTATACAATATTAGCCGACAATAAGATATTGTTTGAAGAGGGAACTTTTCGCAAAAAATACAGCTAATGAGTTAAGGGGCATTAGCTGTATTTTTTATATTTTAAATTTAAGAAATTTTAAGCGATTACCTTCTATTGAAAAATTTCTACTTAAAAATTTGACAATATTCTAATTAAAAATATAATTTCATTAGCAGTTTCAAAATACTGTAAATAAATTATGAAAGGATTGATTTTTATGAATGAAAAATATGGCTTCTATTTCAAAGAAAAAAACATAAAAGGGAGGTGCGAAGTGACAGTAAAGGTATCCTACATAGATTCTGCCGGCATTTTAAATAAACACTTTTGCGGGAGAAGGGCAGAGAAAGATAGAACAAATTATTCTCACCCTTACAAGGGTGAGAATAATTTGCTTACAAAAACGAATACACACGGCGCCACAATTTCAGAATTAAGATGCCGGATTTTATTCCGATACAAATCAGAGACAGGTTGCCTGATAATGTACTAAGCCTTTTATATCGGCTTTACAGACAAGGGGATAAGCAAGCAGAGGATTATATAATAATGCTTATGACAGGTATGAGACCGTGTGAGGCGGTAAATGTATTGTACACAGATATAAATTATAAAAAAGGCTATATCGATATAAAAGCCTCAAAGACAGATAACGGAATCAGAAAGATTCCGTTACCCGATTTTATTCTTGAAATAATTAAAAAGAGATATGAGGCAGTAAAGGAAACGGTGGAAAATCCGAAATATCTTTTCACAAGAATAAACGATTTGAGCAAGCAACAAACTGTTGAAGGATTGACACACAGATTTAATGCAGTATTAAGAAAGCTTGATATTTTAAACGGAGCTACTGTAAGACGAAATCAAATTATTGAAACTACCTTAGGCGGAGTTAATACAAAAGATAAAAAAAGAAGCGGACTGAAATATCCGTATACGACATATTGCTTAAGACATACTTATGCCACACTGCTTGATAAATTTGAAATTAAGGATTCGACCATTAAGATGGTTATGGGACATTCTCTAAAAAGCGATATTACACACAGCGTGTATATTCACAAAGAAATAGAAACAATTAAAAGAGAATTGGAGCCGTTTTTTAAGGATATGGAAGAAAAAATCACTGTTGAATCAAATATAAAGTGAACGAAAAAGTACAAAGGATAGATAAGAGAAAAGCAACTTTTATCTATCTTTTTAAATATGAATAAATTATAAACTGTGGGAAAAAGTGTGGGAAATTTGATTTTCACGGCAAAAAAAGAACAGCAGGTCTTTAAAAACCTGCTGTTTATGCTGGCTGACCAGCCGTTACTAAATCCGAACTTTTAATATTGTTAAAGGGAATAGTTTCCGTCCGCTCCTTATAGTTAAAATTCAAAATCAATCTATCATCAAAAACATAAACCGAATTTACAAAGTAATCGATAATTTGTTGCCTGTATTCAGCTTTTGAAACATCTAATGTGCGAAATCTTTGTAGCCAGCATAGCACCTGTTCTTTGGTTAATACAGGATTTTCAAATTGTTCTTTTATAATTGATATTTCCAATTTATTTTTTGTTTCCTCTAAATCGTCAAGTCTTTGCTTGGTCGATTTTGTAAAAATGCCTTGTTGAATTGCGCTCAGAATATTTTCTATCCCTTTTTCCGTTTCTGCTAACTGCTTTTTAAGCTCTGGCAAAAACGGGCTTTCTTTTTTTGCCGTTTTTACTACCTGTTCCGCTAAATACTCTAACATAGCATTATCGAAAAGTAAGGCTATTGTGCGCTTGATAACTATATCCTCAATCCAATGCTTTTTAACTGCTTTTCTTTTACAGCCTGTTTTTTGTTTTGAACTGCGGCATTTGTAATAATAATAAATATTTCCGTTATGACCTTTTCCGCTTTCACCCGTCATAGCCTGTCCACAATCGCCGCAAAAAAGCTTTGTTGTTAATAAATACGGTTCTTCGGCATTAGTCTTTGTATGTGCAGGGGCGTGTTTGTTTTTACATAATCTTATTTGTACTTGCTCAAAGGTTTCTTTGTCGATTATAGCAGGTATACCGTTTTCAACAACGGTTTCCCTGTAACGGTATTCGCCTATATAACGGCGGTTTCTTAACATACGGGTAAAAAATGATTTAATAAACGGTTTATCCCTGTTTGTCCGTATTCCTCTTTTATTTAAAGAGTTTGCAATGTCCTTTATAGGCTCGCCCTCGGCGTAGCGTTTAAATATTTCTTTTACAATAACCGATTCGGTCGGGTTGATTTCAAATTGATGATTACTGTTTATATAATAACCGTATGGAATACTGCCGCCGTTGCTTTTACATTTTAGTGCGTTTTCGTCTTGTCCTCTTTTAACCTTTTCCGCAAGTTCAACGGAATAAAATTCCGCATATCCCTCTAACAAGCTTTCCAATAAAATGCCTGTGCTGTCCTCGGCGATAGCCTCGGTAGCCGATATAACCTTAACTCCGTTTTTCCTTAAAATGGCTTTATAATGTGCGCTGTCATAACGGTTTCTTGCAAAACGGTCAAGTTTCCATACCAACACAATATCAAACATTTTTTTGCCGCTGTCTTTTATCATTCGTTGAAAATCGGGGCGATTGTCCGTTTTAGCGGATAAAGCTCTGTCAATATACGAACTTAATATTGTTATTCCGTGACTTTCTGCATATGCTTTACATTCACGGATTTGTCCCTCAATGCTTTCCTCACGCTGATTATCCGAGGAATATCTTGCGTAAATAACAGCGTTCATTTTTTCACACCCTTTTCTCTCGTTTCTTCTTTTAACATATCTGTTAAAACTTCCCTTAATTTACGGCTTATAGGCGAGGTGGGGTCAAAGCACATATTAACAAACTTTTTCAGTTCCTTGTCCTCTGCGGTCATACTTTCGATTATTTTTGGCTTGTTTTCGTATAGCTTGCCTTGCGGATTATCGGTTCGGCAAAAAATATAATCCATAGATACATCAAAGAAATCGGCATACCAAACAAGCGTTTTTACAGGCGGCGTGCATAGTCCGTTTTCATATCGGTTTACACTTGCCTGTGTTGTTTTCAAAAGGCTTGCGATTTTCGCCTGTGATAAGCCCGAATTTTTTCGTAAGGTTTTCAGTCTTTCTGATATTTCTGTCATTTATAACACCTCTTTCGTATTTGATATTATACAATATCTGTATGATATAGTCAATACTTAATTAGCATTAAATAAAACGATTACAGCGTTTTGCTATAATCGTTTTATTATGATAGTTATTTTAATACCATATTACTTTTTGGTGGCACTCCAATATTCAAAATCAACCGCCGAAAATGTTTTTAAAGAAAAAAGGAAATTGCCGTTTGTATCGTATACTTTTCCCATATCCATATATTCGTCTGAACCTGCAATTTTATTTCCGCTATTATCAGCAAGCCAAGCGTGTTGGTAAAATGTATTAGGCGGACATTCTTCCTCGCTTAAAGAATAATGTTCTTCCAAATAATATTCAAATACCCTATAAAGCTTTTCGGTATCGTCTATATGAAAAATATCAACGATAGAATATTCTGGTTCTTCAGGCGAATAATGCCCAAAGTTTTTATAGAATACCGTTTTAATTTGTTTTTTTATTTTCGCTGTCATTTCATTGGTATTTGGAGTTGTGGTATAAAGGACTACCTTTCTTATAGGTCCGTAAGAACTTGTATCTCGCTTAACATCAAATATAATATATTTTTCTAAAGGTTGATTGAATTTTTCATATTTTCTATCGTTTATAACTTTTACGGGAATTTTTGCTCTACCGGCATTCTCATCAGTTTTTTCAGCAATATCCCTATCGGTTGCTTTAGTAGAATTAACACAAAAGAATATAGGCTCACCAGTATCTATATTATAATACTCTGTTATCCCTTTTGCGGCATTTTGGTTATCGTTTCCAAGACCAAGTTCTTTAAGAATAATGTCGCCTTGTATTGTACAGAAATAACCCGTAAATCCATAATAAGTAGTTACTTCATAAAACTTAATTGCCTTAATTTCCGTTTTGTTGGAATTGTTTTCTGCATTAGTTGAAGGATTATTAGATACATTCGGTTTTTCAGTTTTAGAAACGGTGGAGTTTTTGTTGTTATTGTTTTTTGAATTGACGGGTGGATTAACAGAATTTATATTTGCTGCGTCTGTAACGCTTTCGTCTTTTGAACTGTTTTCTTCTGAACTGTTGTTGTCAGTTTCGACAGTTGACGAATTTTTAATTACAGCGGTATCGGATTGAAAATCAGATACAGTTCCGCTTTCGGTTGCATTTGATTTGCACCCTGCAAGCATTAGAATTAAAAGAGTTAAAATTAAGGCTGACAGTTTTTTCATAAAAAATCCTCCAAAAATAAAAAGTGCGCCTACCGAAGCAGACGCACAAAAAACGCAAACCTCGATAGTCGCCAAACCAATCCGTGCAGATGGAAAAATCCATTCACAAACAGAAACAAAATTTGCGTTTTTATCAAATTATTTCGTTTGTGAAACAGGATAGCAAAGATATATAATATCCCCACGGTATTATAATTCTGCACGATATTTGATTGATTTGGCATTATCATTTTACCACCGATTTTCGCAAATTTCAATACCAATTATTAAAATATACCTATAATAAAAATACAACCATTACAAGTGGTTTTTGTAATGGTTGCAGAACTTTATAAATTTATCTCATCAAAATGACGTTTTGATGAGATATCAGGCAATAGTTTCCGTGCCTGTGCATACAAAAAATCTTTTATGAAATCTTCATCTTTCTTTATCAAAACATATTCTGTAAAAGAACCATCGTTCTCTAATTCTGATTCATATTTCTTTTTAACACTGTCTTTCCAGAGGATATAAGCCTCCTGCGGTAAGCCCTTTTCTTTCTTAAATTCTTCGATTTCGGAAATCTTTTCATAGTAATTTATTATGGCGTCGGATAATTCCACTGTGTTAAATTCTTTTATCAATGATGTCGTTTTGTCTTCAACAGGAACAGTTATTTTTTTAAATTTAAAAAATGAATTGAATTTATCCATTCCTGCAACCTTTTTTTCATCGCTTATTCCATATAACCAATCTAAAGAAACATTGCACTTTTCCGCTATTTCGAGTGCAAGAGTAATACTCAAATTGTTTTTGCCGTTTTCAATATTTGTTATGGTATTGGCGCTGATATCAAATTTTTCCGCAAATTGTTTTTTATTCAAATTAAGACTTTCTCTTAATTCTTTAAATCTGTTAGTCATTTACATTCACCTCACTTTCATTGTGAATTATATCATATTATTGTGATTTTGTCAAGTAAATTGTCATAAAGCACTTGTAGCTTTGATTTAAAACACGGGATTAGGCTAACAACAAGTTTGCTTTGATTTTATCGGTAAAATGTGGTAACATAATATTGTCAGGAGATGTTCTGAAATACTATCGGTAATTCGCGATAACGCCGATAGAGGGGGTGATAAGCAATAAAAGACTTATAATTTCTGCATTTTATTCTTATATACAATATTAAAATTAAAATATTATCAAGGTGGTTTAAAATATGAACGGATATATTATTATTAAAAATATAGAAAAAGAAATACTAAAAATCTTTGATTTTCGTAATGTAATGAATACAGAATTTGTGCAAAAGAAATTAAACAGTATTCGTCAGCTTGAAAAGGATTTGCCGCAGGAAATAATTAAAAAAATTGAATTTTTTTTAGAAATGTATGTTCAACCGCTAACGTTAGATACATATTACTATTTTATTGTAAGTAATTTCTACAATTTTAAAAGAGACGGTTCGCCTAAAGCGCATTCTGAATTTTCCGGTGATATAGTAACTCTTTTATTACATAGCCATTGTTGTTTTCTGCAAAGCCGATTAAAAGAATACTTTTTAAAAGAGTTATGTATAAGCATTTAACCGTCAGATTTTAGTGGTAGGGGTGTAAATCACCCCTACCACACAAAAAAGTAAAGTGTGTATATGAAAAATATTAAAATGAGAGGTACATCAAATGTATAATAAAATAGAAATAGACTTATCAACAATTAACGGCGGTATGGATTATTGTATCCTTACGGCAAGAGCCCCTATCTATAAATACGAGAACGGAAAGAGGGTCGATGATACCGCCATAGGAAGTCGCTTAGATGTTGTTTTACAAGGAAATCGTTTTACCCCACTAAGCGTAAGAATTGAGGGTGACGGTAATGTCTTGCCCGAAATAAGCGATAAAGACATAGACTTGGCTTGTTCTACACTAAAGCCCATTTTTGTTAGGTTCTCTGACTGCAAAGTATCGGCGTATTCGATTAACAATAATATGGTTTTATCGGCTTGTGCCGGCTCTTGCGAGATTATAAATAAAAAAAGTTCTTAACTTGTTTAAACATCTTAAACAGTCGGCAAACGGCACGGGGATAGAAAACTGTCCCCGTGCTATTGAAAGGAGCTATTTATGACAAAAGATTTTTATTTTCGTTTTACTGTGACTTTAACTTATTGTTTGATAGCGATTATTACTGTTGTCAAGCGAAATATTTTCCCTGCACCGTTAGGTGCATTTGTGCGGAACTGCGTTATAACGGCGGTTGAGATTGTACTGTTTATGGCTTATATAGAATTGGTGCGTTACCCGTTAGGTAAGAGAAAATTTGACAGAGCCGTCAGAAAGATAGGCTTACATAATTCTTTGCTTGAATACCCGACACTAATATCCGTAAAAAAAGACCGTAATAAAAATCAAGGAATAATACTAACAATTCTAAACAGAGGAACTTCGATAATCGATTTTGACACTAAAACTGCCGCTCTTGAAACTGCTTTGAATATTCGTATAAGTGCAATCGATTTCGGCAATACGACAAAAACAATACGAATATTCGCCATGCCCTTTAGGTACGCACAACCTACCGTTATTACAACAGATAGCACCGATATAATTAAAAAAATGATTAACTTATTGGTTGTAGGCAGGACAGGCAGTGGAAAAAGCTACGCCCTTTTAACAATATTAGGCATATTTGCAAAAATACCCGATATACGCATAATGATATGTGACTATAAAAAAAGCAGTTTTTCACAATTCGAGGGAAATAAAAATTTCTATGGCTACAATGATGTTGGCAGGGGAATTAAAACCGTTTATCAAGAATTTTCCGAAAGATTACAAGATAACAATCAAGAGCGAAACAAAAATAAAATTGTGTTATTGATTGATGAATACGGGGCTTTTATTTCGTCGCAGGATAAGAAAAACGCAGAACAGTTCAAAACTCTTATTGGGAATATGCTTTTTATGGGCAGGAGTTTAGGAATAATTGTTATTTTAGGAACTCAGCGCGCCAATAGTGAGCTATATGCCAATGGCGCACGCGACCAATTCTCGGCAGTGCTTGCACTTGGAAATCTTTCTAAGGAACAGAAATCAATGCTGTTCTTTGAAGACCGTGAAAAGCTTAACCGCAATAACGGTTTGGGCGAGGGATATTTGCTGATAGACGGGAAAGGCGTAGAGCCTGTGAAAATTGCGCCTATTACCGATTTTGATACACTTAATAAAAGCATTACTGCCGCAATGAACCGTTAGAAATATATGGGCGGTGCAGCGGAGCGAAAGCCGCCCATATATATTAACTTGATTATTGTAGAATAATATCAGAAAGGGGTGTTTTAATGAAGATTGAAAAAATACCTAATACCGAGCCTAATCCCGAAAGCTCGGTACAGCTTAAAAAGACAGGCAATATATTTGAAATAAGGACTATGAGCAAAGCTCCGCAAATGCCGATTAAAAAGCTTGATAGAGATAATTTTGTCAATATCAAAACGGGCGAAGTTAAGGGCTTTAAGCATACCGAAAAAAGAACGGATAATATAAAAAGCGTTTCTCAATCTTTAAAGCAAATACGAAACTATATAAACACAAATATCACCGAACCCGAAAAAGCTTTGTTTGTAACTCTCACTTATGCCGAAAATATGCAAGATACCGAAAGACTATACAACGATTTTCGCAAATTCAATATGAAACTTAAATATTACTTAAATAAAAACAATATGCCGAAATACGAGTACATTTTAGTTATAGAACCGCAGGCAAGGGGGAGTCTGCATGCCCATTTGCTATTGATATTCAATGAAAAAGCGCCGTTTATTCCAAACAATGTTTTAGCCGAAATATGGGGACACGGTTTTGTGAAAATTAAATCCCTGAAAAATATTGATAATATAGGCGCATATCTTTCGGCGTATTTAGGCGATATGGAGCTTGGGGAAGCATTAACGGTCAGCAGTAAAGAGGTTAAAGGCTTTAAGCTGATAAAAAATGATAAAAAGCCCTCAAAAGCGATAGTTAAAGGCGCAAGGCTGAAATTATATCCCAAAGGTTTTAGAATTTTCCGAAAAAGCAAAGGTATTGTACCGCCCGAAATTACAGACTGTACTTATTCCGAGGCAATGCACGAAATCGGGAATTGTGCCTTGACATATGAAAAAACGATTAAAATAAGCGACGATAACGGAAAAACCTGCAACATAATAAATTATCGCCATTATAACAAAAAACGCAATAACGGGGGTGTGCCCGATAAAAGATAAAAACAATGATTATGATACGGGTGTACCCGTTTATGTTATTCAATCGCTTGCACGGTGTATTTTACCCGAAATAACCGCTTTTTATGAAAGCAAAGAGGGACAGGAGTATTTTAACGATTGGAAAGCCGAGCAAGAGAAAAAGAACACTGAAATTAAGTAAAAGAAAACGGATAGTACAAGCGACTATCCGTTTTTTTCTATATATTACTGAAAAAATAAACAAACCCGAAAGCACCGTTAAAAAACACGGGCGAGTTCGGATTTGTTTCTTTTGGCTGGGGAATAGGGATTCGAACCCCAACAAACAGAGTCAGAGTCAAGTTACAAAAACCAAACTGGGTGTAATTTGATGGAAAATAGCGGCAAAGGCGAGAATCTCGAAAATATCTGAGGTGAAATTAAAATTGCCGTTATCGGCAAAAATATAAGTAGAATTAGTTTTTATTTATTGATTTTTTGCCGATAATGTGGTATACTTATAACAGAAACTTCGGAGGACGGTAAGATGAAATATTTATCTGTGAAAGAAACGGCGGCGCTTTGGAATACCTCTGAGCGCAGTGTTCGCAACTACTGCGCGGCAGGGCGCGTCCCCGGTGCTTTTCTTACGGGCAAGACATGGAACATTCCCGAAAATGCCGAGAAGCCCGAACGGAGCAATAAAAGCAAACCTGCACCGCATACTTTGGCGGATATTCTTAAAGAAGAAAAGCGCAGCATGATCCACGGCGGAATTTACCATAAAGTACAGGTGGAGCTGACCTACAACTCCAATCATATGGAGGGCAGCCGCCTGACCCACGATCAGACGCGCTTTATCTTTGAAACCAACACTGTCGGCATTACCGAGGAAGGCGTGCGGGTGGACGATATCATTGAAACCGCAAATCACTTCCGCTGTATTGATGAGGTTATCGAAAGCGCAAAATTGCAGCTCAGCGAGAAATTCATTAAGCACCTGCATTTTATTCTGAAAACCGGGACAAGCGACGCAAAGAAAGACTGGTTCGCCGTCGGCGACTACAAAAAGCTGCCGAATGAGGTCGGCGGACTGGAAACAACCTTACCCGAGGAAGTGTCGGCGCAAATGAAAAGACTGCTTGACGAGTATAACGGCAAGGAAACGGTTACGCTTGAAGATATCCTTGCGTTTCATGTGAGGTTTGAATGTATTCACCCTTTCCAAGACGGCAACGGGCGTATCGGTCGGCTGATTATGTTCAAGGAATGCCTGAAACACAATATCGTGCCGTTTATAATTGAGGATAGCATAAAAATGTTCTATTACCGCGGATTGCAAGAGTGGAATCGGGAAAAGGGATATCTGACCGACACCTGCCTTTCGGCACAGGATACATTCAAAAAACACTTGGATTATTTCAGAATACCGTATGAAGACTGAAAAAACACGCACGGTTCATTCAAAGCCGTGTGTGATTTTCTTTAATAGCTCGTGCCTTTGCGAAGAATGGCAAGAGTCCCTGACAGTTTTAAGAGAAATGATTGCTATTGGTTTTATAAATCAAACTGTCAATAATAAAATTCAATATTTGTTAATTAGAAAAACTGAAAGTCTCTTTCAGTTTTTTTATTTACTTGCGATTATGCGGCTTGTTTTATGGCTTTCCGCATATTTACAAGCGGCGGCACGGTTCCGGCCGAGCCGAGGGAATGGCAACCTCTTTACAGTCCCTATGCCGCCGATATATTTATAAAAAAGAGGAAATCAAAAATCGAAAGTATCTTTCGGTTTTAAAAAGAAAGAGGTTTTTAAAATGGCAAAAACAATCGGAATTACCTATGAAAAAGGCGGAGTTGGAAAAACAACGACGGCAGTTAATGTGTCGGCAATTCTCGCAGGTATGAATTACAGAGTGTTACTTGTGGACGCAGACCCCCAATCATACGCAACAGGATATTACGATATGTACGACGATACTTTACCTAATCTTTACACAGTGATGTCTAAAGATGTACCGATTAAAGAAGCTGTGAGAGAAACCGACATAGAAAATCTTGACCTGCTTCCTGCTATTTACGGATTAGAGGCGATTGAAACAGACCTCGCCGCAATTCCTTTCGGACAGGAATATGTCTTAAAGGAAACGCTTGAACCGATTAAGAATGATTACGATTATATAATAATTGATTGTCCGCCGGCAGGAATACGAATGAAAACAAATGTGTTGGCGGCAGTTGACGGTTTAATACTTCCTACTATACCTGATGATTATGCAATACAGGGGCTTATTTGTATATCAAGTAAGCTCAAGGCATTACAGCGTTCTGTAAATCCGAATTTGAGGGTGTTAGGCGTTCTTTTAACTCTTGACGAGCAAACCTCTAATAAAAGGGCGTACAAAAATGCTTTATTAAATCAGAGCCTTTTCCCCTGCTTTAAATCCACTATTCGGAAAAATACAACACTTTCGGAAGCAATCAACAGCCATAAGCCTATATGCGAATATTCAAAAAACAGCATAGGCGCGAAAGATTATTTATCGTTTACATATGAGCTTTTGGGGGTGCTTGAAAATGCCTAAAATCAACTTAGAGAATATCAGAAATCAATTATCACGGGTCGAAGCTGAATACGAAGACGCTAAGCTTAACAGTAAACCTATGAGCCTTTCTCCAAATGAGATAGTTTTAAATCCCGACAATACGGCAGCCGAAAACGACACTGAGGAAGACATCAGGAGATTGGCTGACAGTATTGAAACAACAGGCTTAATTCATCCGCTTACCGTGAACAGAATATCAGAGCATAAATATATGCTTCTGTCGGGCGAAAGACGGTATAAAGCCATAACAACATATTTACATTGGAATAGTATCCCCTGCACCGTTTACGGGCTGAATGATACAGATATGATAATGTTGGTTACCGTTCAGGCTAATATGGAAACACGGGAGTATACCGTATCTGAGCGGCTTAAGCTTTATACGGAATTAGACCGTTCGCTCAGAAGCTTAAAGGACAAAGGTAAATATAAAGGCGGAGTCGGCAGAGGAATTGCAAAAATGCTTGGCGTAAGCGAACAGCAGGTCGGCAAATATAAGCGATTGAGTAAACAGCTCAGCGCCGAAGAGCTGAACAAGGTTACCAATATTGACAAAGCAATAAAAGCCTTACCTCAAGCGCCGAAAACTGAAAGTGACTTTCAGTTTTCAAATGAAAGGAAGAAATCCTCGGAGGACTCTGAAATAATAAAGAATATCAGAAAAGCCCGAAACGGTATAGACTGCTGCCTAAAGCAATCAGCCGTTTTCAGCAGCTCGGATTTGGAAGCGTTGACCGCCTGTAAAAATACGCTTGACGGTATGCTTGTCAAATACGCCGGCAACATCTGAGCAGAAAGAGCGATATTTATTTTAATACCGAATAACCGCCTACGGGCTTTGCCCGTAGGCGGGCGCCGCCCGGGGGGGAGTAAAAAGTTGAAGAAAAAAGCGGAAAATGCCGGCAAACCGAAAAATGATATTTTAGAAAATCAGGTACGGGATATTTGTAAAAGCATTGTGCAGGATATGAAAAAGAAACGGCAAAAGGACGGAATTTCACTCAGAGTTTTGGAGAGTATGAGCGGCGTTTATGAATCCAATATCGCACGAATTGAGTCGGGGCGAATGGTTCCGAATTTGAAAACCGTTATAAAGCTTTTGGCTCCTATGGGGAAAACGCTTTATATCGGAAATATAAAAGCTCCGGAAGCTCGCGAAGAAATTTCCGAACTCCCGGAGCAGCTCTCTATGTTTTAATATCACCCTGTGCCGCCCCTAAAAAAACCACTCTGCAGGATAAAGCAATGATATCACAAGTGATATCACAACAACGGGCAAAGCCCGTCGTTAAGCCAAAAAGTATGATATCATTTCTGATATCATATTTTTTCGAAAAATAGAGACGATGATATCATAAACTCTCGGAAACCGCATAAACAGTGGATTTCTGATGATATATAAAATATATCACTTTTAAATGAAATATTGCGGAAAACCGCATAACTAAGCCATTTTCGGAAGTTTTAAAGTGATATATGATTTAAAGTGGAAAAGGAGCTAATAAATTGGCAGAAAAATCAATATTGCTAAGATTATCGGACGAACTGTTAAAAGACCTTGAGGGTATCGCAGAGTCTTCGGGAAAGTCGAGAAACGACATCATTCTGCAAGCCTGTAAAATGTATAGAGATTATACATATATGGAAACCAAAGCGAGCATAATTCCGGAACACATACTTCGTTCTATGCAGGCAACGGTTACAGGACTTGAAGAAAAATTAAATAATAAAAGCAATCAATTACTTTCCTCTATGGCAATAGAAATATACATCATAGAACATATACTTGCGTCAGAGCTTGAAATAGAAGCGGACGACATAATCCGGTATCGCAGAGACGCGGTTGAGGTTATGAAACGCAACAATAGAATATTCCGAATGGATGAAACACTACCCTGAAAACTGAAAGTCACTTTCAGTTTTCTGTTTTTATATTAACATACTTTTTTTAATAAATCAAATGTCATATATCTGACATCTGATTTATATAGCTCCGAGGATACGGAAAGAAATTTCATTTAAGGGGGCGGTCAACTTGATTGTTTAATGCTGCTTGATAATTAACCGCAAAAATAAAAACAAAATCTAAAAAATCAGTGAGGTAATTTAAAATGAAAAAAATCAAAAGCTTTGTAGAGAAAATCAAAAACAAAACCAATGAGGCTATATGCGAGACAGCCGAAGCTGTCAAAAACAACGACGGTGAATTTTTCATTGACAAGGGTGTAGCAATTATAATTGTTCTCGCCGTAGGCGTTATAGTTTTGGGACTTATGCTTACAGCTTGGAAGACAACCATTATGCCTAATCTTGCTACCAAGATTACGGAAATGTTTTCTGCTACCTGATTTATTTATTTTTTACGGCAGGGCATTATTGCTCTGCCGTAAGGATATTTAAGGTGAAGTAAAAATGACCGAGCTTTTCAGTTTCCTTATTTCCGTGGCGGCAGCCGCCTTTTTGGGAAATGCGGGGGCAAAAAATTAAAAGGGCAACCGGGGAAAAAAAATACGGGCTTTTAGGTTTATAACCGCCGTTGTGTATTTGGTGATTGCCTTTTTTTACGGAGAATTTGAAAAAACACTTAAAGGAATAATTTTCTGCCTGATTTTACTTTACGCCTCGTATGAAGATATTAAAATACGGGAAGCAGAGAATTATTTGCACATTATGATTGTTATAACCGCATTTATCGGGTGCGAATTTAACAAAGCTGTATTTATGATTATTCCGGCATTGATTATGGGGTTAATATTCCATATAGGATTTCTTGTTTCTAAAAATTTTAAAATCGGCGGTGCGGATATAAAGCTTTCGGTTGCCTGTGCCTTTATGTTGGGTTGGCAATCGTTTTTTGCGCTTATTATAGGATTGACCGCAGCCGTTATTATAAACCTGTTAAAAAGACAAGGGGAAAAGGGTTTCCCTCTTATACCATACCTTGCTGTCGGATTTATGACAGCATATTTTATTTAGAATAGAGAGGCTGACAATGAAAAACAGAACTGTAATAGGGATTATATGTATAATATTTGCATTTGTATTAACATTTGCTGTTTCACCGATTATAAACAATATATCTGAAAACAACAAGCTTGTTTCAGTGGTAAGAATATCAAAAAATATAACAAAAGGCAGTAAGATAACTGATGAAAATACGGAAGTTGTAAAAACAAATAAAAGCGCTGTTCCCTCAGAGGTTATTAATACAGCTTCAAAAGCAATAGGCAAATATGCCTCGGCGGATTTGTTTTCCGGCGATTATCTGACTAAGGCAAAGCTTTCTGACAGCGGCAATACCGCTGATGATGTTTTTTCCTCGCTCGACGGCAATAAATTAGCTGTGAGCTTTACTATTGATACCTTTGCCGCCGGTCTTTCCGGAAAGCTTTATAACGGTGATATAATCAGCATTATTGTAATAGATAAAGCAAGCGGCGAAGCTTCCGTTCCGCCGGAGCTTAAGTATTTGAAAGTGATTACGACAACTACCGCAGGCGGAATTGATAAAGATACTGTGGTTAAAAATGAAGACGGTAGCTTTGAGCTGCCGAGTACCGTAACTGTTTTATGCAATGTAAGACAGGCAAAGCTTATAGCAAAATATGAAACCTCTGACACAATGCAGGCGGCTTTGGTTTATCACGGGGACAGTGAGACCGCAGAACAGTTTTTGAATACACAAGACGCATATTTCGGAGGAATTACAGAATGAGTAAATTAATAGCAGTGAGCGGTTCGCCGGGAAGCGGAAAAACAACCGTAGCTGTAAAGCTTGCGCAGGAGCTGCAGGGATACAGCAACTCGGTTGTTATTTATATATCCTTTGATTGGAATACTCCGAGTCTTTCTTATATTTTTCCGCAGAATAAATCCGAGGATCTGTTTTCTGTCGGAAAAATATTTAATATGACTGACATTTATAAGGAAGATGTTTTAAAGCAGACCGTGACCTCAAAAGAAATACCCAATTTGGGATACTTAGGTCTTAAATGCGGCGAAAACCGATATACATATCCGTTTCCTACGGAGGATAAGGTTTTAGTTCTTTTTGAAGTATTAAAAAACTTGGCTGATTATGTGATAGTCGATTGCACCTGCAATACGGATGATATTGTTTCGGAATATGCTGTAAAAACGGCTGATTTGATTATAAATGTAATAAGTCCTGACCTAAAGGGTGTGACTTATATGGTATCTGCCGATAAGGGCGCACTTGACGCAAGCCGCAGCTTAAATGCGGTCAATACAATCTGCAATGACATATACCTGCCGATAGATGAAGTCTCAAGGTATTTAGGAGAAATACAAACCGTTATACCTTACAGCTCTGAAATCAAACGGCAGTCCGTAACCGGTATGCTTGCGACAAGGGTAAGCGATAAGCGTTACAGGGCGGCGCTTGCAAAAATAATCGGAAGGGTGATTTAATTGTCGTACAGCTTCACCGAAATTCTTAATAAGGTTCAGTATTATATATCTCTCAACTATGCGGGAGCCTTGACGGATACCTCGAAGCTCGGGCAGTTAAATTCATACATTGAAAAAGCTTTAAGAGACAATAATTATTCGGTAGAAGGGTTAACGCAAAAAGAACTTCGGGACAGAATTTACAGTGAAATGGCAGAGTATTCTGTAATTACAAAATATCTCGGCAGAGACGATATAGAGGAAATCAATATAAACTCTTGGGATGATATTGCAATAACCTATACCGACGGTAGTATCGAAAAGACAAATGAAACTCTTTTAAGCCCCCAACACGCCGAAGATATTGTGAAACGGCTGTTGCAGCATTCGGGAATGGTTATTGATAATGCTGTGCCGATAGCTCAGGGTCATTTGCCGGGTAATACGAGAATTACCGCTTCAAAGAATCCGATTGTTGATAAAGAGATAGGTATTAGTGCTTCAATTCGTTTGTTGCACCCTGCTAATGTCACACTGGAGCAAATTGTAAAAACAAAAAGTGCGACAAGGAAAATGGTTGATTTCCTGAGTACGGCGTTACGCTACGGAATTTCGTTTATGATAGCCGGAGCGACCTCTTCCGGAAAAACTACCCTTTTAAATGCTTTGCTTTCCACAATACCTGACAATAAGCGTATTTTCACTTTGGAATCAGGGTCAAGGGAATTTTCTTTGATAAAGAAAGAAAACGGTAAAACCGTAAATAATGTGGTTCACACGCTCTCGAGACCGTCTGAAAAAAGCGAATACAACATAACGCAAGAAGATTTGGTTGTAATGTCTCTGCGTTTCAATCCGGATATTGTGGCTGTGGGAGAGATTAGAGATGTTGAGGCATATTCGGCGGTTGAAGCAGCTCTTACGGGGCATACCGTAGTTTCGACTATTCACGCAACGGCGGCAAGCTCCGCACATTTGCGTTTGGCGTTGCTTTGTCAAAAGCGTTTCCCGATAGACTTTTCAGCCTCGCTTATGCAAGCAGGTCAGGCTTTTCCGCTTGTTATATACGAGCGGAAATTAGAGGATAATTCAAGACGGATTATGGATATATCCGAATGTATTATTAACTCAGAGGGGAAATGCGAATACCGTTCGCTTTTCCGCTATTTAATAAAGAAAAACGAAATCAGAAACGGACAGTACATAATATACGGAGATTTTGAGCAACCGAACATTATGAGCGAAAATCTGAAAAACAAATTAATACAGTCGGGTATACCTATGGATACATTGCAAAAATTCCTTGAGAAAGGGGCGGATTATTAATGCTTATAAGACTTTTGGCTTTTATTACGGCAATTATAGGGATTGTGCTTATTCTGAATCTTAATGCTGAAGCTATTGCGGCTGATGTTCTTAAGCTGCTCGGAAAGAAAGGCACTCTCAGAGAGAAAAACCGAAAATTGATAAACGGCAAGGAGGGCAATAAGCTGTATAGAGCAATAGTGAAAATGCAAAATGCTCTTGCGGCGACCGGAAAACAAAAACAGTTTGCTGCGATTTGCCTTGCTTCGGCAATTCTCTTCGTCGTGGGTGTAATGCTTTCGGTTCTTATAGATAATATTTTTCTTATGCCGGCTCTGTCGGTGGCTCTTGCGGCTCTGCCGTTTCTCCGCGCTGCCAAAATGCTTAAAAACTACGATATGCAAACAAAGGAAGAGCTTGAAACCGCACTGTCTATAATAACAAACTCCTATTTGCGAAACGATGATATTCTTACGGCGGTAAAAGAAAATATTACATTCATAAAGCCGCCGTTAAGAAAGCACTTTGAGATTTTTGTAGGAGAGCTGACCGGTATAACTCCTGATGTCAGGAGCGCATTATACAGCTTGCGTGACAGGGTAGATAATGAAATCTTCCGCGAATGGTGCGACACGCTTATAAGGTGTCAGGAAGACCGTACATTGAAAGATATTCTTTTGCCCACTGTAAGCAAATTGACGGATGTTAGGATAGTAAATTCAGAGCTGAAAACAATGCTTGCTTCGGCAAAGAACGAATATTACGCTATGGCGGCAATGGTTATAGGCAGTGTGCCGCTTTTATATGTGCTTAATAAAGAATGGTTTGACCTGCTGCTTCATTCTGTTGCCGGTAAAATCGCTCTCGGTATAAGCGCGGCGGTACTGCTTGTTACCGCATTTTTTATGATGAAGTTCACAAAGCCCATAGAATACAGGCGTTAGGAGGTAATCATATGCTTAAATTAATATGCGGCTTTCTTTTGGGTATAGGTGTATATTTAATACTGCTTGACAGCTTTAAGCTGCCCTGCCGCAAAACCTCAAAGGCTGCGTTAAATCTATTGCGAAAACAAAAAGGGTCTGTATCCGTTTTGGAAAACGGACTTGAAAGCATATCGGTACGGTTATCGAAGCATTTAAGAATAAACGAGTTTAATTATGCGAAAATAGAGAGCGACCTTCTTTCCGCAAATTCAGAGCTTTCACCGGAGCGGCACATTGCGAATGCTTTGGTAAAAGCCGCTGTTATCGGCATATTTTCCATACCGTTATATGCGGTGTCGCCGTGGCTAAGTCTTTTTACTATTATAGCCGCTGTATACACCTACAAAAGAAGCTTAAATCTTGACGGGAAAATCAAAGAAAAACGCAGGCATATAGAATATGAGCTTCCTCGGCTTGTTTCGTGTATTGAAAAAAATCTGAAACACAGCCGCGATATTCTGTATATGCTTGAGAGCTATGCGGAGGACGCGGGAGCCGAGTTGAAACGAGAACTGAATATAACAATAGCGGATATGCGCTCCGGAAACTATGAAAGAGCTTTAACGAGGCTTGAGGCACGGGTCGGCTCGGCTATGATGAGCGATGTATGCAGAGGACTTATAAGCGTATTAAGGGGAGACGAAACAGAGGTTTATTGGGCAACTCTTTCAATAAATTTCGCGGACGCGCAAAAGCAAATGCTGAAGCTTGAGGCGCAGAAAATTCCGGGAAAGGTTCACCGTCTGTCTGCCGTGCTTTTTATGTGCTTTTTAGGGATATACCTTGTTGTTATAATAGCCTCCGTTATAACATCTCTCGGTGTTCTCTTTAATTGAGGAGGCGCGGTATGAAGAAGCTTTTGAAATCAAAAAAAGGTGAGGCTTATATAGAACTGTGCGTCCACATTATCATATTTGCGGCTATGCTTATAACGGCAATAAATGTTTTAAGCTTTGCCAATCTGTATATCGAAATGGGCAGAGTCGCGGACGAACTGGTACAGTCGGCGTCCTACAACGGCGGCTTTACTGACGAATTTTGGGACGAAGACGATAAGCTCAAGGATAAATATTTTGATTATACCGTGAATGTCGAGGCAGACAGATATTTCAATGAAACCTACAAGCGTGTGCAGCTTGGGGATTTTATGAGTCTGACGGTTACAAAGCAAGGCTATCTTAAAGGCATAGGAGATTTTAAAATCCCCCTTACCGTGTCGGTCTCAAGGTCGTGTATAAGTGAAAAATATTGGAAGTAGGTGAAAATGTGAAAAATAAAAAAGGCAGCGGATATATGCTGTCCTGCGTTTTGATAATTTTCATTTGTTCGTTTATTTCTGTTTTTCTTACTTATTTTTCGACCGTGCATATTGTGACTGTAAGCAGGAAAGACGCCCGTACCGTATTGGACAGCTATGTGACCTCTGATTCGGTTGAAATCTTTAACGGGCTGAAAAACAGCTCTGACAGTATAGACTCGGTGGATTCGGAAGCCTTTAAGACAAATTTGTCCGAATATTGCGGACTGGAGGAAAACGGAGAGCTGCTTTATTGCTATGACGCGGAAGGAGCCGAAAGGTACCATATATCAGAGCCGGAGCTTAACTTTGTTACGACCGATCGGCTCAGATTAAGAGCGAGCTACGAAATTACCGTTCCCTTATGGCTTTTCGGTTCCCGTCTGACGGAAATCACAGTTCCGATAACTGTTGATTCGCTTTATAACAATAAATTCTGACAAATGAAAAAAATAAATACGAAAGAGAGGTTACAGGCTGTAAGCTTCTTAAAACTGAAAGCCACTTTCAGTTTTCCCCGTATTTGACATATTTCGGAGGATATGCTAAAATACAAACGGTGTGAAAGCGCCCTTAAGGCGTTGTCCTTAAACGGTAGGCGGTTAAGTCTTGCCCTCGAAAGGGGGCGTTGCCAATGGAGTACATAATTATAATTTTGATTATAGTTTTATATTCAATCATTGCAATAAAAAAGAAATAAACCGCCCAAGCTACCAACTTTGCGGTTTATTTCTTTAAACTTATAAGTCGAGGGCTAACCGTCTATCGGATAGCGCCTTTTGCACTTATATTATATTCTCATAATGTGAAATTGTCAAGCCGAATAATAAAAAACTGAAAGTCACTTTCAGTTTTTCCCGTATTTGACATATTCCGCAGGATATGCTAAAATACAAACGGTGCGAAAGCGCCCTTAAGGCGTTGTCCTTAAACGGTAGGCGGTTAAGTCTTGCCCTCGAAAGGGGGCGTTGCCAATGGAGTACATAATTATAATTTTGATTATAGTTTTATATTCAATCATTGCAATAAAAAAGAAATAAGCCGCCCTGCTCCGCTAAAAGTAGGCGACTGATTTCTTAGTCAACTATCTTGGGGCTAACCGTCTATCGGATAGCGCCTTTTGTACTTATATTATATCCTGTTAATATAAAATTGTCAAGTCAAACCCCAAAAAACTGAAAGTCACTTTCAGTTTTCCGTATTATATTAATGACAGAAAGGAAAATATTATGAAAAGCTTTTTCGAAAATAATAAAAAGGTATGCATTATATCTGCCTCGGCACTGGTGCTGATTGCGGCGGCTGTAATTACTCTTACAACTCTTGTAAGCCGTAAAAATGAGCCGGATAATACCTCGGATAACAGCAGCTCCTCCGAGCCTACCGCAAGCATAAGCGTTAAAGCTCCCGAAAGCGAACCCGAAAGCAGCGAGACCCTGCCCGATACGGATAACTATATATCCCCCGATGAAAGCAATGCGGATAAGGTTTTGTCCGAAACTGCGCCGGTCTCCTCGAAGCAGGAACAGACCGCGCAAAAGCCGCAGACGGAAACAAAGAAAGAAGAGCCTGCGCAGAACCCTCAGACCGAGGTGAAGAAAGAAGAAACGGCGTCTTCCGCGCCTGAATATGCTAATGATTATGAAAAGCATGTGGCGGAGCGAGAAGAGAGAGTTAGAAAATATCTTGAGGAAAACGGTATCGATCCGGCAACCGCAGGGGAGACGGGAGAGCTTTGTCCGGGCTGCGGTAAAAAATTGTGGAATCCAAATAAATACGGTCTTGCCAATCCGGGTTATCCCGAGGATTACGAAAACAGCGGTTATTGTAACGGTTGGTGTACCGTTCAGGTCGGCTGATTTTCGGAAAGGAATGTCAAGCAATGAAAAGAATACTTCGTAAAACCCTTGCCCTGTTTACAGGGCTTTTTATTTTGTCTTCTTCCCTTGCGGTCGGCGCTGTCGATTTGAATTACAGCGGAGGATCTACCTCGAACAACACGGGAGCAAGCGGAACCACCTCCGGCTATCAGATTGCTGTGAGCGACCCCGTTTACGGAAACAATGTAGGGTATAGGTTCAGTATTGTAAACGGCTACGGTGAGCTGAAATACGGCTCTAATGTCGCAAATATATATCTTGACTCGGTTACAAACGGCAGTAACTCATATTATTCGGCGCAGCGCTTTGTTACCTATTCGGGCGGCTTTGCCAATAAAAAACAGCTTGCTAATAATACCTCGGTCGTAAGCGCTTACGGTCCGCAGGGCTGTGAATATTTAGCCGGTGACGCCGGCTTTTATTATGTCCCGGGACAAAACCCGTCCGATATACGGGGTTGGATACAGGACATATCAGCTAATTATAGAAATTTAGGACAAATATATTTACTCTGCGGATTGAATTTCGCAAATGTCGAAATGGACGATTATGTTTTAATAGAGCCTATTTTAAGAGTAAAGCTTGCCGGTGTTATCACCGCCGCCACGCCTACCGAGCTTGCGGTTTACGGCGCCTCGGTTTCGGGAGGCGGTTGGTATAACGGAGCAAACGGAAAGCTGTCAAATACAGGCTCGGGAACCTTATGGAATTTGCAGTATTATATTAACCGTGAATTTCCGAATTTGCTGTATGTCAACAGCGATATTACGGTATATTCCGCCGTTTCCGTTATAAGCTCGGGGCGTTATACCTACGATACCATTATACAGAACGGCTACGGCTGCGCTGTATTGGCTGTAAAAAATGTAGTCCCGATTAAAAGAACACATACCAATACGATTACCCATTGGAAATATGTAGGGGTCGGCGGCGACAACGGCGACGGCAGCTTTAAGAATATGGGAACCTCGTACTTTTCGGGTAAGTGCGACGACTGGATATATATACCCGACAGCCTTATTCAATATTATTCCGGCTATTACTGCACTTGGTCTGCAGGCTCCTTTTGGGGAACCGACACATGGAGCAATAAGAATATAGGCTCGTATTTTCTTCAGCCCGACTACGGAATAGGAATTGAATATTATTACTATCCGAAATCGGTCAATGTTGTATTCAATATGAATGACGGAAGCGGTTGGACGGCAGACCAGACCTTCACCTACGCGGCTTCGGGAAATCGGTTCGGATATAATAATGACGGTACGCCCTGTTGGGCGAATAACAGCGGACAGTTCGGAGGTTGGGACAAGGAGGGCTATACTCTGCTCGGTTGGAGCGAGTCTCCATGGTCGTCTGATGTTGCTTATTCAATATACAGTGGGGTTGCAGACTTTTGGATAAATGAAAAGGTGCCCGACCCGAACACCTACGGCACGGTCAATTTATATGCGGTATGGGAGAAAAACAGCTATGTAAATACCATAGCTCATTGGGCTTGGGGCTTTAACGGAAACGGAAACAACGGAAACGGTCAGGCTTTTAAGCTTGATGAAACGACCAATGCGAAACAGTATGGGGAAAGCTTCGTTCTTGACGAAAGCTCCGCCTGTACGGTTCCTAACGGCTTTAATGTTGATAAAGACTTCGGCTCCGATTCCGTAACGGGAGTATGGAGCGATTTTCCGTTCGGTACCGCAATAACCCAAAAAGCCGGCGGAATGTATTTCGAATATGATTACTCTCCGATAGATTACAGTATTTCCTATGATTTGGACGGCGGAACAAACAACCCCGATAACCCTGCGGCGTATAATGTTTTGTACGGGAAAAATCTCAGCCGTCCGACCAAAACAGGCTACGAGTTTTTGGGTTGGACGAGGGAAGAGAATATTTCAAAGACGGTACTTGCTTATTCGGATTGGAATTATACCTTTAAGGACATTATAAAAGATGTTGAGCCGGGAACAAGCTACGATATTGAAATAGGCAGCGCAAAAGCTGTGCAAGGGACGCAGACGGCGTTTTCCTGCGCCATATACGATTTTACCGACAGCTCCGTCCTGTTTTTTAAGAATATTTCGTTCGGAGACAATGTCTCATTTACAGCCGTTTGTCCGTCAAATGCCGATTCGAGCCACGATATACGGCTGTTATTTTATTCGGGTATTTCAGGAAGTACGGGCGGTATGGCTACGGAATACAGCAATATTAAGGTCAGCTTTTACACAGACGGAATAAACAAGGGGTGCGGTTCGGATTTTGCGAACTCCGCCGACCTTTACAGTGAGCTTGAAAAGCGTTCGACCGGAAATGTAAAGCTTATCGCCAAATGGAAAAAGATATTGCTTGTGATAGTCCCCATTGAGCCTAACGCTCCCTACCGTGAGGACACAGAGGTAGTAACAAGCTTTTGGATAGTAAATGCGTCAACGGAAAATTATATACCCTCTGACAACATAAAGGTTGTGTTTACGGTCTGCAATAAAGCCGGCACGGTTATTAAAACTCTGTCAAAGGCTATTGTTGTTCCGGCAAGAGATAAGAACCTTGTATATTTCAAGTGGAAGCTGCCCGAAGGCTTAAACGGAAATGATGTTACGGTTAAAGCCGTAATAAGCGGCAACGACGGCAGCTACGGCTTGGTAAGCAAAAGCTATGCCACAATACCGTATATATTCTATATAACGCCGGATACCGAATATGAAGCTAAGGCGCCTGACGGCTTCTCCGTTCCCGACGCTCCGGCGGATACGGGAATACTTAACGCTAAATGGTGGGAATACAAATATGAAAACGGCGCTTTCAGGAAGATTAATTACGGCATAGGCACAAAGCTTTATTTGTCGGCGCTTACAGCTCCCGACAGCGTCTCTGCCGTTATGAGCGGAGGAAAGCTTACGCTGCGTTCGGGATACGGTTTCCGCAGTCCGTTCGGCGCCTATACTCTCGGTGTTGAGGGCTATACCGTGCCGGACGCCGAAAGCTATACGGAAAGGCAATATGCATATGCCTTGTTCCCTGAATTTAATTACGGCTTCGGTGAAAACAAATGCAGAACCTTTAAAGAGGTAATGAATGTATTTGATTTTTACGGTACGGACGGTAATCCCGTAAACCATTATATACCTCTTTATTATCCCGACGGCGAGTATACCTTTAGAATTGAGGTAACGGACAACTGGACTCCGGCAGGAATGATTACAAGCTCCTGCCTGCAAACGGTAACTGTCTCGGGTTCGCTTTATGATGATTGGTATATAGGCAGAAAATAAATATTTATTAATCTTGGGAACCGGTATTCTTATCGGTTCCCGTTAATTTTGGAGGAAATTATATGTTAAAGCTTATTAAAAAACCTATCGCGTTGGATGTCATTTCGGGGCTTCAGGCGGCAAAGGAGTCTTGGACTACGCAAATCAAAACGGTATTGGATACCGTTGTGGTTCCCGTGATTATAGTTATATGCGTGCTTTGTCTTGTAAAGGCGATTTTTTCACTTGTTCGCGCAAGGCAGGGCGGAGAGGATTACAGTAAAGAAACGACCTTTCTTATTATTGCAATATCCGTAACGATTTTGTTCAGCACTTGGTATGCTTGGGGACCGTTGCTGTTCTGATGAGGTAAAGAGTATGAAAGCAAAAACGCTGATACTGTGTCTGCTTATCTCCGTTATCTTTTTAATCTGCCCTTTGGAGATAAGCGCTTTTGCCGCCGACGCTCCGAATGAGGTCGAATCCTCTCAGACAAGCTCGGAGGAAAGCAATCCTGCCGAGGAGCTTGAAGATGAACCGAGTCTGCTGAAAAAAATACTGATACTCATTAATCCCGAGAATTGGATACCGCTGCTGTTGGCGTCGCTCTGCAGGTGGCTGTGCAGTATGACGGGGCATTTTATAAATATTATTACGGTCACCTTCGGAAATGATTTTTTCAATACGGCGTATATAAACGAATTTTTGGATTTCTTCTATTTCCTTGCGTGGATAATACTTGCGGTCGGATTTATAAAGGGAATTGTTACAGGGCTTGAGCGGAGCAGTCACGGCGAGGCTTCGCTTCTTGATGATATGATAAAGGATTTTATGAAAGCCTCGGGCGTGGTATTTTTCGCCCGATACGGAGTATTGTGGGCAAACCAAATGACCGTAAAGCTTATAAACGACCTTACTCAAGTGACCTTGGGAAGTATATGGAACGCCGGAGAGGGAGATAAAATAGGACTGGCAGATCCCGGGAGTCTTATTTGGTTTACGGTTATGCTTATCATAATCACCGTGGTAAGCGTTAAAACAGTGTGGGCGGCGTTCAAGCGCTGCGGTGTTTTACTGCTTCAAATAGTAACGGGATATTTTTACTCCTTTGATTTGGCGTCGGGCAACAGCGGCGTACTCGGAGAGTGGGTAAGAGATATAGCCGCGGGATGTGTTACATTCAGTCTGCAAATGATTTTATATCAGGTCGGAATGAGATATATTTCAGACGGGCTGTTGGTATTGTCAGGCTCGGAGGGGCTTTATAACTCAAGCATTGTAATCGGGCTTACCTTTCTTGCGACTGCCGGCAGTGTTTCTACTATTATGAGGCGTTGGGGCTACTCAAGTCAGCCCGGCAGCGGTCGTTTGGCACAGACGGCGGGCGTTGCTCTGAGCGCCGTCCGTCTTTTGGCTTAAGGAGGTTCAAATGGAGAATAAACAGGTTTATATAATTCCGCCGGATATGCGGCAGACCTTTAGGATAGGAGGGCTTGAATGGAAGGAATGTATTGCCGTGGCGGTAATATTTTTTGTTACGGTATTGCTTATCGGGAAAAACATTTCAAGCGAATGGCATTTTCTTGCGTTTCCGGTAGCTTCGGTTATATTGCTGTGGCGCAACGGCAGGGAAGACAACGCGTTTTATAAAATACTTAAATTCCTGAGATTTTCCGTTGAAACTCAGGAATTTATTTTACCTATGAGAAAGGAGTCGAAAAAATGAATCGGGAAGAAATACAAAAATGGCTCGATTTCCGAATTATGGACGACTGTATATCCGTTAAGTATAACGGACAGCAGTATCGGTATTATTTTTTCCGTCTGCACCCGAGAAACACATCTATTTTAGGACTTGAGGAGCGGTTGGGTCTTGAAGCTGCGTTTCGGCGCATACTGGATAACGCGGATACGGCGCCGCAGCTCTTTATTCTCGATAAAGCGGAGGGTCTTACCGCACAGATAGACTGTTACAGAGAGCTTGCCGAAAAATATCCTGCGCATACCCGTATCAATTCGGAAATACTGAAAATTCTTGAAAGCACCGAAAACGGTAATATTTCCGTTGAACGGGCTTTTTATTTTATTATAAAGGTTCGTAACGAAAGTGAGCTTAACCGCTTTACCGAGCTTGCCTCAGACCATATTTCTATGACGCAGGCTGAGCGTGCCGAGCTTATAGTGATAATGAGAAACTTTATGCTGAGAGAATTCGGTCTTTTTGATATGCTTGAATTTGACAAGCAGATTGAGCTTAAATATCAGTCGGAAACAGGGCAAAAGCAGGGAGTTTTAAAAAAGAAGATCCCCGACCGTGACGAATTCGCGCTTCGTGAAACAATGAAGCAGCTTTTACCCTTAAGGCTCAGGTTTAATTCAAGATACGGTGAGCAAAGCGGCTTTCTGAGACAAACAATTACCGTCCGTAATTACCCCACTGAATTTAATACGGACTGCGTACTGCGCTCTCTTGCATTGGTCGAGGGAACCACCGTTAAGCTTTCCCTTACGCCGATAGACATAAGCGTTAGTAACCGTGCAATGGCACAGCAGCTCAATCAGAAAACCAGTGACAGCAAAAGCGCAAAAAAGAAATCGGACGCGGTTGAGGCGGAAATTGCCGTTAATTCTCTGTCTGCCGCCTTTACCAAAATGCGGGAGAATAATGAAAGATTTTATTATCTGAATATATTTATCGAATGCTACGGTAAGGACAGGGAAGAGCTTAAAAACCGTACAGAGCGTGTAAAGTCTGAGCTTAGAGTATACGGTATAACCTGCGACGATTTGATTTACGAACAGAAAAATGCTTTTATATCGGTTTGCCCGATAGGCTATGACCGTTTTCCGTTGCTCTCCCGTAATATGCCTACCGCTACCATAGCCGCGCTGTATCCGCTTACAGCCTCACGCAAGGCAGACCCGAAAGGTCTCTTTCTCGGGAAGACGGGGACAGGGTCTCCGTTCCTGTTGGATCCTCTTATCCATAACAGTGAGGTGACAAATTCTAACCTTGCGATAATAGGCGGCTCCGGACAAGGCAAATCCTATCTGATTAAAAAAATAATCGCGCAATTAAGAGCAAGGAATATTTCCGTTTACTGTCTTGACAGTGAAATTGAATATGCCGACGAATTCAATAACCTTGAGGGTACAAATCTTGACTGCTCCGGCGGCGGTGTGTTTCTCAATCCCTTTCAAATAAGAGCCTGCCGTCAAATATCCGACAGCGACCTTGCAAATGATGACCCTGATTGCTTTAAACAAAGCACCGCTTTTAAACAGCATTTGTCGTGGCTGCGCTCCTTTTTCCATACGCTGTGGCCGGATATGAGTGAGCAGCAGCTTAATATTTTAATGATACTTACTCAGGATATGTATAACCGGCAAGGAATAAATGACGGTATCGAGACTCAAGGCATAAAAAATGAAGATTACCCGACCTTCGATACCCTTTACGGCTTTTGCGAAAATGTTTACAGGGATTTCGACGGTAAACGGTATTTTATGTTTAACGCTGAGGAGCTGCAGCCTATATTACTGTATCTCCATGAGGCTGTATACGGAGCGGCAGGAGCGGTTTTTTGCGGTACTACAAACATAAAGGACGATACAGCGATTAATTTCCTGATAGCCGGACTTATGGAGGGAGACATTAATCTCCGCAATGCCACTATGCTGAACATTGTTTCGTATATATGGAATACTGTTGTTACAAAGCGAGAGCCGCTTGTATTTGTCGTTGACGAGCTGTACCTGACGCTTATTCCCGAGATAGCCGGACTGTTGCGGAATTTTGCGAAAAGAGCAAGAAAATATAACGCTATGCTGATTACCGCAACCCAAGACCTCGCTGATTATGATAATCCTCAAATAATACATTTGGCAAAGCCTTTACTGACGCTGCCGTCTCACCGCTTCTATTTTAATTTAGGCGAAATCGAAAAAAGCGTCGTTAAAAGAGTTCTTAATCTTTCGGAACCGGAGCTTGAGGTTATAGCCGAGAGCCGCAGAGGGCATTGTCTTGTAAAAACAGGAAATCAAAAGTACGAGCTGATGATAGGTACCTTAAGCTACGAAGCCGAATTGTTCGGCAGCGGCGGAGGAAACTGATTATGGGACTTGTTATTTTTAACGCGCGGTATATTTCCTCTAAAGACCGAGAAGCCTATTCAAAAGGCGGTATGAGATACGGCGCTACAAGGCTCGGTGTTGAAACATATCCGACCGAAAACAAAAATATGAACGAGCAGGATTTTGTAAATTATATAGCCGGTCGTAAGGGCGCCGAAAACTATGAGGGTGAGCCGGACGGTCTTTTCAATCAGAACGGAAAAGCAAATCTCGAGGAGGAGATTGCAAGGCTCGAATCCTATTCGGAAAGCATAGAATGGCGTACCGTATTTTCTCTTGCTAAAGAGGACGCGCACAGGGTAGGCTTATATACGGCGCAGGACTGGCAAAAGGTTCTGTGCCGTATTATGCCGAGGGTTGCGCAGCAGTTTAATATATCTCCTCAAAATCTTGTTTGGAACGCCGCCTTTCATCCTATCGACAAGAACGGCAGCGACCACCACCCTCATGTTCACATTTACTTTTATTCCAAAGACCCGAAAGAGGGTGTCGCGGGCGACGAGGAGCATACTAAAAGGGTTTTCAGAAGGTGCAGGAGTATATTTACCAATGATGTTTTCAAGGAGGATATGGAGCCGTACAAGGCGCAGAAAACCGAAAGCAAAGAGGAATTACGGGATTTGGTTAAGGAATTTGTCAGACAGGCGCCCTCTGATATGCTTGACGGTGTTATTAAAGCTTTGCCCGAAAAGGGCAAAAAGGAATACGGTTGGGTTAATAAAAAAGCAAAGCTTGAAACGGATAAGGTTGTGCGGAAGCTATGTTCTATGTCCGGCATATCCGAGGCATACGAACGCCTGAAAGAAGCTGTAAGGAATCAGGTGGAGCATTATTTCAAGGAGCCGGAAGATATTGAGGGTGAAATGAAGGACTGGGAAGAAAACTTTTTTCATCCCGAGGGCAGAAACAACCACCAGTACCGAGTTTTGCATAATGCGGTGTTACGGGAAGCTGCCGCCCGGGATAAAAACGCAAAAGAACAGAATACGGCAAATGATATATTGAGCGGAATTTCAAAAGAGCTGAAAAAGCAAATATTTAAAGAAATTTCGCTTTCCGCCGGTGCTAATGAGCGTTTGCCGGCTTTTCAAAAAGCGTTTAAGGGTCTCAGCGATTCTGTACGGCATAAAGTTATAAATCGGCTTACCTCTGAGGCGGTATTTGACGCCGGTAATAAGATACACGGTATTTTAAAAGAAGATCCGCAGCTTGCCGAAAGACTTATTAAAGAGGTCAGACTTGATGTGCCGATGAATTGGAATGAAAACGAATATTCTCAAATGGATCTGCTTTCTGCCGAGACAAGGGAAAGTATTGATTATTATACAAAGGTAATAATAAACGGAAGAGCTGCGGATTACGGCGCGTTATACAAATTAAAGCTCCGTTTTGCCGATATAGCTCTGAGCCGAAAGGCGGAACAGCTTGTAAGCGAATATACCAAGGATTTAGATTTGGCTCCGCTTCAAAAGCTCCTGCATTGCCGCAGACCGGAATTTAACAGGCTTTCGGAGGAGGGCATAAACGAGTGCGCCCGTATTGCCGCGGCGTTGTCGGACATAAGCTCGGAAATTTCCGGCAGTATTAAGGCAAATCAGAGCGAAAAGATTTTCGGCGCCATAATCGAAGAAGCCTATAAAAGAGAGCTTAATGACCGTATTGCGCAGATATACTCTGATATAAAGGACAACAAAGAGCAATATTCGTATATTGCAAAATCGGAGGGCTTTAAATGCGGCTTGCCGTATTCTGAGCTGCCTGACTGTCTTAAAAACAGCGTTGACGGTATTTCCGCGGCTTACATTGCCGATACGGACGAATACGCGCAAAAGCGGATACGGGATACTGTTTGCGAAATAGCCGCCGGAGAGCGTGTAAGAGATATTATGATTAAAGATATTCCCTTAAGAAATCATATTACCGAAATGACCTCACAGCTCAGGGTGTTTTGTGATGAATGTAATATAACCGATTATTTGGATTTGCCGGACGAAAAAAAGACCGCTTTCCTAAATATAATGCGAAATGCTTTCACGGAAAACAGGGAAATATCCGATTACATAGAACAGAGTCCCGAGCAAGCAGGATATTCGCTTTTCAATGGCTATAAATCGCTTGTATACATAAACGAACAGAATTACCGTATGGCTCATACCGCAAATACTCAGATTTTGGGTCTGCTGTCCTCTGCTCTTCTTATGTTCAGACCGAGAAGACAGGAAGCGCCTGAAAATAATCAAAGGCAGGACAGAACGCAAAAGCGAAGGCTTAAAAAGCAAAGGCAGGCAAATTACGGCGCCGAAATTGAAAACAGAACACAGGACGAAAATATTGAATATTAGGAGATTTACAATGAACAAATACTTTGTATCCGTTATAGACGGTAACGCCGTTTTTACAGACGGTAAGGATTTTTTTATTGATACGGTATTGAGCGAAGCTGACGCCGTACCGGGTATGTTTACGGAAAGCGAAGAAGCAATGTTAAAAATAAATGCTTCAAAGCTTTTGGATACGGCGAGAAAAATTGCGACCGCAAATTCGAGGCTTAAACGATTTGCGTTTGTGAGCTGCGATTCCGAACTGAATTATGCTGTTGTCGCCGGAATAGGTGACGGAACGCCCGAGGGCGAGGAATATAACGGGAACTGGATTAAGCTTGAAAATCCCGATTTAAAAGCTGTTTCGGATAATTTCTTTGAGAACCGTAAGGGTGATACCTTATGAATAATTCCGACTTACATAAACAGTCTTATAAAGAATTAAGCGGCGATTTTTCTGATTTGGTTCTTGAAAAAACTGAAAGTAACTTTCAGTTTTCGGGTAAAGGTGTAACATCACAGCTTGAGAAAATAAGGGAGAATATTGCTGAGGCAAAAGCAACCAAAAACGGCAGAGAGCTTCTCGTTATAATGACCGAGCAGGCAAGAATTTGGAAACCTACCTTTTCGGAATATAAGGAAATATTGGATTTCAGAGCTAAATTTCATAAGTACAGTATGCGTAATAATGCTCTTATTTATATGCAAAATCCCAATGCCTCATATGTGGGAAGCTTTAAACATTTTAAGGATTTGGGATACAAAATAAATAAGGGTGAACACGGAATGTTTGTTTTGGCTCCTCGTAAGCTTGCTATGGCTGAGGTAAACCCCGGTGAATGGAAATCAATGAAGGAGCTTACAGAGAAACAGCTTGAGGCTGTGAAAAACGGCGCACTTAAGGTCAGAGACAAAACCTATTTTGTCAACGGATATGTATTTGATATTTCACAAACCGATTGCCCGTCTGAGGATCTGCCGAAGCTGTTGAGGGGAATGTCGCGTAAAATAAATGCGGAAGAATACTATGACGCATTAAAAAACATTGTCGGCGAATACGGTATCGGCTTTAGCGAAGAAAACCTTAAGTCTGTCACGCTTAAGGGCTATTACATTCCGTCCGAGGAGCGTATAGTTATCAACGAACGGATTTCCCTGACGGATAAAGCCGTCGTCATAACTCATGAGCTGTCGCACGCATTGCTCCACGCCGGAAATACCGAGCTGTCGGAAAACCAAATTGAGTTTGAAGCTGAAAGCACCGCATATATTGCCCTGAAACAATCGGGCTTTGATATGTCTGATTATTCCTTTGGTTATATAAAAGGCTACTTAAGCAATTTGTCCCCCGACGAGCTGCAAAAGGCTCTGACTCGGATAGACAACTGCGGAAATCTTTTGTCGGAAAAAATCGGAGAGCAGCTTGATATTTCTCAGGCTATCGGCGCAGCTCCGGAGCTTGAAATTTGTTAAAGGCTTATTATTAATAAAAGGATGAAAGTGTAAAGCATTGTATCAACAGGATTTATTTTCTTTTGGCAGGAACGCCCTGTCGAAATCTTCGGTTTCGGCGGTGCGGTTCACAATGTCAGTGAGCTTTCAAAAGAAAATTAAGGAGGCTTAAAAATGGCTAAATTATATTTTAAATACGGTGCTATGGGCAGTTCTAAAACTGCTCAGGCACTTATCACAAAATTTAATTATGAAGAAAAAGGTATGAGGGCTTTACTCTTAAAGCCCGCCGTTGATACAAGAGACGGTGCGGCTCTTGTGAAATCAAGAATCGGGCTTTCTTCTGAAGCATTGGTTTTTAATCGGGAGGAAAATCTTTTCGATATAATCAGATACAATGATATTGCTCGCTGTCCGAATGCGGTAATTATTGACGAGGCTCAGTTTTTAACAAGAAAGCAGGTAGAGCAACTTCGGACGGCTGCGGATAAAGAAAACATATCCGTGCTTTGCTTTGGACTTCGGACGGATTTCCGAATAAGATTGTTCGAAGGAAGTAAGGCGCTGTTTGAGCTTGCCGACAGTATTTCAGAAATAAAATCTGTATGCAGCTGCGGAAACAAAGCTTCCGTAAATGCCCGAATAGATAAAGAGGGAAAGATAATTACAGACGGAGAACAGGTTGACATCGGCGGCAACGAAAAATATGTAAGTATGTGCTACAAATGCTATCGGGAAAAATGCTGTAAGTAAAACTCCCAAAGCTTAATAATACAAAAAGTCCGTGAAATGACGGACTTTTGATTTTTCTGAAAGACAAATATGATATTTTAAAAAGGAGGTTCTTAACATTGCGGAAATTCCGGTTGGAAGATTTAATTATATATTTCCTGACTGTTGTTTTAACTGAGCTTTTGCTCAGTTTTTTATTTTGTACGCAAACGATTATAAATCAGGGTGTCAGGGTTTTATGGCGTCTTACATATACGGGGGATTTTTTAATACTGCGTTGGATTTTGGCGCTTATACTCGGAGTGTTATTTTCTTCGCTTATATACGATTCTTGGAATTCTAAAGGATTAAATGATATAAAGCTGAAAACTGCCGGAAACGGTCAGTTCGGCACAGCAAGGTGGCTTAGCGAAAAACGCTTTAACGAGCTTTTTAAAACCGTAAAACCGTCCTCGGCGGACACACCGGGCTTTGTGATTAAATGCGATAAAAACCGTTTTACCGTAGATACCTCAGACCAAAACGCAATAATATATGCGCCGCCCGGAAGTATGAAAACCAAAGGAATAAATATACCGGGTATATATTACAACGCTCTTGTAAACAAAAACACCGGAGGCAACGGCGCCAGTATGATACTGGTGGATGTCAAGGGCGAGGAATATGAAACGACATCGGCGGAGCTGGAAGCCTGCGGATACGAAACGGTTGTAATAGATTTCAGAAATCCTATGCTTTCCGACCGATATAACATAATGAACGAAATAAACGGATTTATGGATATCGTTAATAATTCGGAAAACGAATACGACCGTATTGTTGCAAGGAGCCGAGCTGAAGAATGTGCGCAGCAGCTATCTAAATCTATCTGCTCTGCCGCTTCCTCTAAATCGACAAGCGAAGCGTCGGAATACTTCAAAAACACAGCCGAAGGACTTACAACAGCACTTATTTTGTTGGTGTCGGAACACGGTGCGCCCGAAGAGCGGCATATAATATCTGTTTTTATGCTGATAATCGAGCTTAACGGTCTTATTCAGAATGATGGAACGAAAAAATCCGAAAGTCAGAAAAACAAATTAAAAGAGCTTCTTGAAATAATCCCTGAATCCGTGCGGATAAAAATGCATTCCGGAGCCTCATTCAGCGCTGATGTCAAAACCTCAATGAATATTTTTTCTTCTGCGCTTTCTAAGCTTTTAGGATTTGTAAATCCGGAAATAGAGCAAATGATATGCCGGCATACTCAGGGGCTTGAACCTAAGCTTCTTGTAGAAAAGCCGGTTGCTTTTTTTATTATAATTCCGGACTATAAAAACAATCTTGATTTTTTCTCTTCGCTTCTGATACGGCAATTTTTAGACAGCCTTATGAATGAAGCTAATAACTACCCTCAGTGCAGGCTTCCCCGTCAGATACAAATATGGTGGGATGAGTTCGGCAACAGTCCTTATGTTCAAAGACTGGCAAAGGTAGTTACCGCCGCGAGAAGCCGTAATATACGCTTGTTTTTGACCCTGCAATCTCATTCGCAGATAAACGAGAACTATCCGCGGTCGGAGGCTGAAACCATACAGGAAAATATACAGCTTATAGCGTTTGCGGCTCCCGGAGCCGACGCCTATAAAACCGCTAAAGGATTTTCGGATTTGCTCGGAAAATATACCGCGCAGTCCGGCAGCATAAGCACCGGCAAGAAAAGCAATTCAAAATCTCAGAGCATACAGCTTATGGGCAGAGAATTACTTACTCCAAACGAAATTTTAAGTCTTCCGCAGGGAACCTTTGTTTTTCGTAAAACAGGTGAAGACCCGTTTAAAATATCTGTCAGGCTGTGGTGGGAATGCTTTAGCCTGAAACCGTTTGTCAATAACAGGAAACCGCATAATATTGTGAAAATACCGTATCTGAGCGAGGAAAAGCTGAAAGAAAAATACGGAAGTCCCGTTTCGGCGGAGAAATCTGAAATAAGCTCGCTTAAAGGTGTCTTTGACGAGGAACGCCTTGACGATACCGAGCCTGTTACTGTCTCAGCTCAAAACGCGCCCCCTGCAAAGCCCAAAAAAAGACTCGGCAGGAAAAAAACAACCGCAATTTAAGGAGATTTCAAAATGAAATTTATTAATGTTACAAAAGAAAATACGGAAGAAATAGACGGATTTATACTTCCCGATTTCTTATTTGACGGAATAATAGGAGCCTCAACCCGTCTCGACAGTAAAATCTTATACGCATACCTTTTAAATAAATACAAAACGGCTCATAATCCTGACTGGGTTGATGAAAACGGAGACCAATATATGATTATAAAGCGAGACGATATGTGCGAAAATTTAGGCTGCTGTAAAAATACGGTTATCCGAATGAAAAGAGAGCTTAAGGATGTCGGTCTTGTTTACGAAAAGAATATAGGCTTTTGCAGCCGTCATATCTATTTGAAAATACCGTCCGAAAACTGAAAGTAACTTTCAGTTTTTAATAATATATTTATCCGCCGCACCGTCTGAAAAGGACGGTGCCTGTTTTTTTAGGAGATGTGGAAAATGAAATTTAAGAGATTTAATATAAGTGAAGTAAACGCAGAAAGATATTATCAGCTGCCGAAGTTTTTGTTCGAGGGTGAATTTAAAAAATCCTTATCGGCAGAGGCTAAGGTATTGTATGCTCTGTTGCGCGACCGTTTTACCCTCTCCTGCAAAAACGGTTGGGCAAATGAAAAGGGCGAGGTATACCTTATATTCCCCCGTGAGGAAATGTGCGATATGATAGGCTGTGGTATGCAAAAGATACGCCGTTTGATTTCGGAGCTGAAATCGGTCGGACTTTTCGAAGAGGAACAGGTCGGACAAAATATGCCTAATCTTATTTTTCTGACATATGCAGACATCGGCGCCGAAGCTGCCCCCTCGGCCGAGACGGGTGGTAAAGAGAATGAAAATTCCCTATCCGAAACAGCACACAAAAATGTCCGCAAAGCCTTTATACAAGCGGACTGTCGAAAATCAACACTCCGAAAAAACGCCGTTTCCGAAAATCCTGAAATGACGAAAAATCTGAAAAATTCTGATAGTGACGGTGAAATAAAAACCGGACTGTCGAAAATCAACACTCCGGACTGTCGAAAATCGACACCTAATAAGAAGAATAATAATAAGACTGATTTATATAATCCTTCAATCTATCAGAATAGCTGTAATTATAACTGCGCTTTGAAAGAAACGAAAGAACAAATAGAATACGACCTTTTGAAAGCAGACTATCCCTCTTCGCCGTATACTCCGAATATCGTTGACGGAATTACGGAAATAATAACCGAAGTGAAGCTTGCCTCGGAGCCGCATATACGAATCGGCAGCAGCTCCTACTTGACAGAAGTTTTTAAAAGCAAGCTCGCTAAGCTTACGAGCATTGATATTGCGGATGTAATAGAACGCTTTAAAAATCTGATTACTCCGCCCTCAAACCCGAGAGCTTATCTTACCGCTATGCTTTATAACGCAAAGGCAGATAACTCCCTTTTCTGAAAAACCGTTTCTCTGTTAAAATAGTGGTTGTGTGCGATAAAACACGATTATTATTTTCGGAGGAATCAGAATGAAAAGGAAAAATGAAGAAATGATTTTAGAGGCAAAATTAAGCGCGCCCGAGGTCTGCGGTCAATTAACATTGGCGTCTTGGCTTGAAACTTGGTTGGAGGTTTATAAATCTCCGAGCGTTTCCATAGGTACGGTAAAAATGTATCGGCACCTGATACGACTGATAATGACCTCTCCAACAGCGTATATGCCGTTAAAGGATTTGACCGAACCGGATATACAGAAGATGTTTAACGCCTTTAGCCGGCGCGGTTCGGACACCCACAGCGGGCGCCCGTATTCAAAAAGCATTTTCCATAAGGTTTATGATACGCTCAATCAGGCGTTCAAAAAGGCGAAAAGATTAGGCTACATATCCTCAAATCCCTGTGATGAGATAATATTGCCTCAAGCACAGGAAAATAAAGTGCTGCCGCTGACGCATAGTGAGCAGGAAAACCTTGAGCTGGCGTGTGAGGCGGAGCCTTTGGGTCACTTAATTATTTTCTTGCTCAATACAGGTCTTCGCGCAAGCGAAATGTATAACCTGTGTTGGACTGACTACAATCCGAAAGAAAAAGAAATTTACATAAGAAAAAGCAAAACTCCTGCCGGCGTCCGCACGGTTCCGCTGCTTAATAAAGCGCATAATATAATTCTGCGGCAGCCTAAGACCTGCGAATACATTTTTACTGCTCAGAACGGCTCAAAGGTGACCTATGATATTCTGAGAAAAACCTGTATGAATGTGAAAAAATCAGCCGGACTGGACTATTTTACAAGCCATGTGTGCCGGCATACCTTTGTTACAAGACTTTGCGAAAAAGGCGTGAGCGCTCAGGCAATAGCTCAGATAATAGGACACTCTGATTATTCCTATGTGCTTTCAATATACGCTTGGTTAGAAAAAGAGCAGTTAAAAAAGGCGATTTATGTACTCGAACAAAAAAATAACAGGTAATGCCTGTCTTTAATAATAAAAACTGAAAGTAACTTTCAGTTTTTTCCTTTATTTGACATATTCCGCAGGATATGATAAAATATAAGCGGTGCGAAAAGCACCCTTAAGGCGTTGTCCTTAAACGGTAGGCGGTTAAGTCTTGCCCCTGCGAGGGGGTGTTGCCAATGGAGCAAACGGTTTTTATCATACTTGTATTGATATTTGCCACAGGCTACATAGTTGCAATAAAAAAGAAATAAACCGCCCAAGCCACCAACTTTAACGGTTTATTTCTTAAACTGAAAACTGGGGCTAACCGTCTATCGGACAGCGCCTTCTGTATTTATATTATATCCCGATAATATAAAATTGTCAAGTCAAACCCTAAAAAACTGAAAGTGACTTTCAGTTTTTGGTTCTCAAATAGGCAAACGCTTATTTTCGGGACAAAATAACATCTTGACAAATCCAAAATTTGGTTTATAATAATTACATAAACAAAAAAGACAGCCCTTTTCGGCTGCCGTGTGGTGCAATATACAAGCACGCACCACCGGTAAGCTTCTCCGGCAAGAAAAGCTTACCGACTGTTAAACGAAAGTCGTATTTCGTTTAAAGTACAAAGATTGCGTGATGCGCACTGAATATGTCGGTATAACTTTACCGCATTTTTAGATACGCCGTCAAGTCCTTTTGCTTTGAACGAGTAAGGATTTGGCGGTTTTTTTGTTATAATGGTTACTGCCGTATAAAACGGCAGCAGCATTATATAACCACAACTTAATAGCATACTGAAATGTTTATAACCTGTCTTTTCTCTCGCTAACAGCTGCGCCACGACCCCGAAAGGGCGAGCGAGCCGGCTTCTGCATAAAGCCGATACCTGCGGAGGACTGACAAAACGCCGTGTAACTCCGACCTGTACTGTGAGCCAAGGGGTAGGACAGAAAAGCATTTCGGAAAAATATGCGTATTAACAAATAAAACGAACCGTGTGCAAACTCTGTGAGTATATCGCAGAGCTTGCAGACAGTTTGGCTGGGGAATAGGGATTCGAACCCCAACAAACAGAGTCAGAGTCTGTCGTGCTACCGTTACACAATTCCCCAAAATTTTGTAACAAAACTATTATACCCTATTTTTGGGGTTTGTCAAGTTTTTTTTGCTTTTAATTTACACTTTATTCCTAACGCACATATCAGCTATTGCAAAGCCTGTTAAAAAATGTTAAAATGTTCCTTGTTATTTTAAGCGACAGGGGGTATTATTTTGCAGCTTAAAATTCAGAACGGCGTTGTGGAGCTTTCGGGAGAAACAATTTTAAAAAGTGTAAATATCGAAATAAACGACGAGAGTAAAATAGCGGTAGTCGGTCGTAACGGCTGCGGTAAAACCACTCTTTTAAAGCTTATTTCAGGCGAATACACGCTTGAAAAGCTTGACAGCGATACAGACAGCTTTTTTGCCGTATCGGGGAAGCCTAAAATCGGAGTTTTGTCGCAAATGGCGTTTGAGGATGACGGCGTGACCCTCGTTGAAGAAATACGCTCCGCCTATTCCGAAATACTTTCGCTTAAATACGAGCTTGAAGAGGCTCAGGAAAAAATGGAAAGCGAACAAAGTGAAGAAAATATTAAAAATTATACCGTACTTCTTGACAGGTTTACCGCTTACGGCGGATTTTATTTTGAAAAGGAATACGAGGCGGCGATAAAGCATTTCGGCTTTACCGAGGAACAGAAATACCGTCCGCTGTCCGAATTTTCGGGCGGACAAAGGACAAAAATAGCGTTTTTAAAGCTGCTCCTTTCAAAGCCGGATATACTTTTGCTCGACGAGCCTACAAACCATCTTGACATTGAGGCGGTGGAATGGCTTGAGGGGTATTTAAAGGACTATAAAAAGGCTTTTGTTGTAGTTTCACATGACCGTATGTTTCTTGACAATACGGTGAATACGGTATACGAAATAGAGCACGGTAAAACGCACAAATACGCAGGGAACTACACGCAGTTTGTAAAGGCAAAACGGGAACTGAGGGAACAGCAGAAAAAGGAATACGAGGCACAGAAAAAAGAAATAAAACGCCTGACCGAGCTGGTGGAGAAATTCAGATATAAACCCACAAAAGCGGCAATGGCGCAGTCAAAGCTTAAGCAGATAGAGAAGATGAAGCCGGCAGAGGTGCCCGAGGCATACGATATGAGGACATTTCACGCCGAGTTTGAGCCCGAGGATATGGGCGTAAAGGATGTGCTGTCGGTCAAAAGCCTTGTTATAGGGTATGACGAGCCGCTTTCGGCAGTAAATCTTGAAATGAAGCGCGGCGCAAAGGTAGGCATAATAGGCGGAAACGGTCTCGGCAAATCCACCTTTATTAAAACGCTTATGGGCAAGGTAAAGCCGCTCGGAGGAGAATACAGCTTCGGCACAAGGGTTAATATAGGATATTTTGATCAGCAGATGGCGCAGTATTCAAGCTGTGACACAGTTTTGGAGGATTTTTTAAAGGCGTTTCCCGGAATGACGGATTTTGAAGCGAGGAGCGCCCTCGGAGCGTTTTTATTCAGCGGAGAAGAGGTTTTTAAAACCGTTGATATGCTTTCGGGCGGAGAGCGGGTAAGACTTGCGCTTTGCAAGATATTTAAGCGCAGACCGAATTTTCTTATCCTTGACGAGCCTACCAATCATATGGATATAGTGGGTAAGGAAACTCTTGAAGAGATGCTTATGAATTTCAGCGGTACGGTCTTATTTGTTTCACACGACAGGTATTTTATAGGGAAAATTTCGGACAGCCTTTTGGTTTTTGAAAAGGACGCGGTGGCTTATTATCCCTACGGCTATACGCAGTACCTTGAGGGAAAAAAGGAGACGCCGCCCGAGGCAAAGCCGCAGGAGGTACAGACAAAGCAAAAAAAGAGCTATACAACACCGCTCAAGGAAAAATCAAAATACGAAAGAGCGATAGCAAAGGCAGAGGAAAAAATATCCCTGCTTGAAGAAAAAATCGACGGGCTTAAAGCCGAACTCGGCTGGGAAGAAAACGCGACGGATTATTTAAAGCTTGAGAAAATTCAAGGTGAAATAGACGAAGCGGAAACGGAGCTTGACGCCGTTATGACCGAGTGGGAAAGGCTCAGCGCCGAGTACGAGGTAATTTCGGCGGATATGTAACAAACCGAGCGCCCCTGACCAATTTTAGGATTGGTCAGGGGCGCTCGGTTTCTTTCTTGCGATTTTATACATTACCTGTCTAATTGGAATTCAGATTTTGAAATTTTTTAGGCGGCACGCCGTATTTTTTTGAGAAAAGCCTGTAAAAGTATCCGAGATTATTGAAACCGCATTCATAGCATAAGTCGATAATGGAGTAAGCATTGCCGCTTTCAAGACGGTTTGAGGCGTAATCAAGCCGTATATCGTTTACAAATTCCGAAAAGGTCTTGTTGTAGTATTTTTTTATGGAACGGGAAAGATACGCTCGGCTTTTATCCGATAATTTTACTATTTCGTCGGCGCTTTTGCTTAAATTTTCTTCACGGTACATTTTCTTTGTAAATTCCAGAAGCCACGAGGGCGGTGAAAGGGAAATATCCTTGATAACATTCACTCTTATGAATTTTTCAAAAATTTTGATAAGGGCAATTCGCATTTTCAGCTTTTTGATTTTTTGATTGCCCCAGTTTGTTGTGTCAATCAACCTCAGAGTGTTGAAAATATCGGTTGCTTCCTTTTCGGTAAGAGTGACGAACGGCGGCATTTTTTCCGAAATCAGCTTTTCAGCCGGAAAACCGCTCGATAAATATGTAAACAATTCGGTTATTGTTTGCACCGACAGAGTAATATTGATATATCCGAAGTCGTCATTGTCCGAAAAGTCGTAATGATGTATATCATTCGGTCTTATAAACACGCATGTGTTTTTGGGAAGCGCCACGGTCGCGTTGTTTACAAGATGTAAAATATTATCGCTTACTGTAATGAAAATTTCATAATAATCGTGGGTATGTAATATAGATCTTCCCGCCGATGCGGAGCCGTAGATATAGCGATAACGGTAACCGAGTTCGAAATCAATTTCGTCTTTTGAATACAATAGTTTTGGAACAGACATTTTAATCACCACTAAGTCATTATAGTGTAAAATATTGTTCGTGTCAATATAAGAAATAATATTAAAAAAAGCTTATAATGTTATAAAATAATGATTTAAGGCTTCTGTTTTTTGGTAAAATCTTGCAAATGTTTTGGATTGTAAGCTGTAATTTGGCTCGGCGGCGGCATTTCAAGCTGTGGAAAAAGGGCGTAAATGCTGAAAAATATGTAGAAGACTAAATCAGGTTTTGGAGAATGTATTATGTTTTTGACACAGAGAATGTTTGAAAGAAGAACCCAAGAGCTTGAAAGAAGAAGATACTTCGGTATGACCGAAATATCTGAGTTTACGGCGTTTGACGATACAGAAGACAGCGATACCGTACACAGCAGTATTCCCGCGGCGCTTTATTCGTCCGAAAAGGTGATGAAAAACGGCGATGTATTTGAGGGAAGAGATAAATACCTTTGGCTTTATAAAAAGGTAAGACTTCCCGAAAAAAAGGAAAACTGTCAAACAGTAGGTATATTTGATTTCGGAAAAACGGGCGGCGGAAATACAAGCGGCTTTGAGTCGTTGCTGTATTTAAACGGCAAACCGTATCAGGGTGTGGATACAAATCACGGCGATGTTGTCTTTGACGATTTCTCGGGTCAGGAAGCAGAACTGGTATTTATGCTTTGGAGCGGTCTTGAGGGCGGCGGCGAACCGCGAAATCTTACACATAAATTCAGCCGCGCTTCGATTGGCTATCTCCACAATGCGGCGAATAAGCTCTACTACTACGCAAAGGCAATAACCGAGACGCTGCCGTTGCTTGATAATAACGATACAAACAAATTAAAGCTTACCGATATACTCGAAACCGCATTGCAGCTTATAAATTGGGATGAGGATAAGTTTTACGGTACCGTTACCGAAGCGCTCGAGGTATTGCAGAAAAAAATAAAGGAATACGGCAAGCACAGCGATGTTACCGTAAACTGTATAGGACATACCCATATAGACATGGCGTGGCTTTGGAGATTAAAGCACTCAAGAGAAAAGGGTCAGCGTTCCTTTTCAACCGTTAACAGATTAATGGATGAGTATGATGAGTATAAATTCCTTCAGACGCAGCCGCAGCTTTACGCTTATATAAAGGAAGACGCTCCGGAAATTTATGATATGATAAAACGCCGTGTAAGCGAGGGCAAATGGGAGCCTGACGGCGGAATGTGGCTTGAAGCGGACTGCAATATACCGTCCGGTGAATCGCTTGTAAGACAGCTCACATACGGAATTAACTTTATGCAGAGAGAATTCGGCAAAAAGTGCGAGTACCTTTGGCTGCCGGATGTTTTCGGATACAGCTGGGCGTTACCTCAGATACTTTTGCAGTGCGGCATAAAGACCTTTATGACCACAAAAATAAGCTGGAACCAATTAAACAGCATACCTAATGATTTATTCTATTGGAAGGGCATAGACGGCAGCCGCATATTAACATATTTTATAACTACTCCCGCAAAAAATAACAGCTTTAACAAGCGCTTTACAACCTACAACGGGCATATAACTCCTCATTCGGTAATAGGCAGCTTTGTGAAGTTTAAAAACAAGGATATTACAAACGAAACGCTTATAGCCTACGGTTACGGAGACGGCGGCGGCGGAGTGAACCGTGAAATGCTGGAATTACGCCGTGTTATGGATGAGCTTCCCGGATTGCCCAATGTTAAAACTTCGTTTGCCTCCGATTTCTTTGATAAAATACATAAGGCGGCAGACGAAAAGGAAGATAGGGTAAACGAATGGGACGGCGAGCTTTACCTTGAATATCACAGAGGAACATATACCACACAGGCGGCGAATAAGCGCAATAACCGCAAAAACGAAATAAAGCTTTTTGAAACAGAATGGCTGGCAGCCCTGTCGGCAGTGCTCGGCGGTAAATATCCGTCAGAAGCTATCGACGATTGTTGGGAAAAGCTTTTGTGCCTGCAATTCCACGACATTATTCCCGGCTCGTCAATACGCGAAGTATATGCCGACAGCGATAAAACCTATGCGGAAATAGGCGATAAGCTAAAGGCAACAGAAGAAGAAACGGTAAAATCGTTTTTGACCGAAAGTGATAACTATTACACGGCATTTACGGTTTGCCCGTTTAAGGGAACGCATCATATCTTTGTTGAAAGGCAGGACGAGGGTTCTTTCACAACACCGGACGGTACTGCCTTACCCTCGCAAAGATGTGACGGCGGTTACACAGTAGAGCTTGAAACAAAACCCCTTTCTGTTACGGGATTCTGCTTTAAACCGGGCAGGGATGAGAGCAAGGCTTCGCCGTTCAGTATTGAGGGCGACAGTATAGAAACGCCGTATTACAGCATCGAGCTTAGTGAAAACGGAAGCATAAAAAGAATTTTCGATAAGGAAAACGGTCGTGAGGTATTAAAGGGCGAGGGCAACAAATTTGAAATATTCGAGGATAAGCCCATCGATCACGACGCATGGGATATAGACGCGTTTTACACCGATAAATGCGAAAGTCCTGAGTTTTTGGGCCGCAAAATAACAGAGAACGGAGAGCTTATGCTCACAGTCCGCTCAGAGTATAAATATAACAAATCGGTTATTGCTCAGGATATGGTGCTTTACTCCTCATCCCGCCGAATTGACTTCAAGACAAAGGTTGATTGGCATGAAAACCACAGGCTCTTAAAGACAGCGTTCGATGTTGATGTAAGAAGCACAAAGGCGACATATGATATTCAGTTCGGACACGCCGAAAGACCTACACATTCCAATACTTCATGGGATTACGCCAAGTTTGAGGTTGTGGCGCATAAGTGGATGGATATATCCGACAGCAGCTACGGCGTAAGCCTGCTTAACGATTGCAAGTACGGTCACAGCGCAAAGGGCAATGTTATTAAGCTCACTCTTCTTAAAAGTCCGAAATTCCCCGATTATGCGGCTGATATGGGCGAGCATAGGTTTACATACTCATTGCTGCCTCATACCGGAAACGCGGTTGAGGGAGATACGGTAGAGCAGGCTAATCTTCTTAATATGCCGCCGCTTGTAATTAAAGGAAAATCAAGCGAGGAAAGCAAACAGCTGTTTAAAATTGACGGTAATAATGTGAACATAGACGCGGTTAAGGTTTGTAATAACGGCGGCGGTATTCTTATCCGTTTGCACGAGTGCCGCGGCGGTAAGGCAAATGTAAGCATTACATCCGATTACGGTATAAAGACCTACGCACCGTCCGATCTTCTTGAAAATTCTATCGGAGAAGCGGTAAATTCAGATACAATAGAAGCTCATTTTGACCCGTTTGAAATTAAAAGCTTTATTGTTAAGCTTTAAGGTCTGATGTGAAAGAATTGTGATGTACAGAAAAACGGTAGGAGGATATATGTGAATATGGTTAATCAAGAGCACATAAAAAGTCACGCTATACAACCCTTTGATTTTTTGATAAAGCATCACAAATTTAATTGCAATAATAATTCGAGCGATACTTTACCGCATATACACGATAAATGCGAAATCTATGTTAATCTGAGCGGAGATGTGTCTTTTTCGGTTGAAAATAATACATACGCGGTGTCCTACGGTTATGTTTGCATAACAAGACCCGGCGAAAAGCACAGATGTATATACAACGATAGGCTTTCGCCGATTCCGCATGAGTATTATACCATTCATTTTTCCGCCAAAGGAAACGAAAGCCTGCTGGATCTGTTTTTTAAACGCCCGGCAGGTCAAAATAACCTTTTGATACTTCCGTTTGAAATATCAAAGGAGCTGATTTCCCTCTGTTCCTCGCTTCTCAATACAAGCGAGAATTCCATTAAGGCTCAGCTTGATTTTTGGAACATTGTATGTATATTGACCGAGGATTCTCAGGTTGTTGATATGCCGAGGCTTAATAAGTATCCTGACATATGCGTTACCTTAGACTATATCAATAAAAATTTTACAGAGCCTATTTATTTGGAAACACTCGCCAAAATGTCCAATGTAAGCGTTTCAACACTTGAAAGACACTTCTCACTTATATTCAATATGACTCCGAGAGAATATGTAAAGCAAAAGCGTTTGGCATATGCGGCGGAGCTTTTGCAAAACGGAGAAAGCGTTTCTAATGTTGCGTTTAAAAGCGGATTCAGCGATTATTCAAGGTTTATATCGGTTTTTAAAAAGCAATTCGGCACAACTCCGTTAAAGTATCAGAAAGCAAAATGGAAATCCCAAGGTTAAAGCACACGGTTGCTTATTTTTACATACTTTTTGCTTAAATGACGATATTAATATTTTTTGCTTTTGTTTATTATATAAAATGACGAATATTGATGGCTGCTGTGCTTTTGAATTTTCAAAAATTCATAAAAGAACCGGCCTGATATTTCATAAACAGGGAGGAACTGTGGTAATGAAGCACAGAACGAAAAGCATACTGATTGTCGGATTGGTAGTTGCTCTTATAGCGTCGGGAACGGCGATAGGCTATTTCAAAAAGAGCAGTAAATCGGGCGGTGACAATTTATACACCGAATATAAAGGCTATGCGCCCGAAGGCTCCTATTCCTATTATCTGGAAAATCACTCGGATGCGGCGGACGCAGGCAGTGAGTTTACAATCGGTGCTTCGGAAAATTATACCGCATCGGACAATGTGCAGAGATTTGATGAGTACCAAGGCGAGAAGAATGTTGTTTTAACTCCCGAGGACGGATATATCGAATGGAGCGTTCAAATCCCCGAAACCGGCTTCTATCAAATGAAGGTCAAATATTTAACATATGAGGGTAACGGCTTAAAGGTGGAAAGAACCGTAAAAATCGACGGTGAGCTTCCGTACAATGAAGCCGAGTTTCTTACATTTGAGAGAACCTTTAAGGATATAGAAGCAGAGCCGGCGGTTGATATAAACGGAAACGATATAAGACCGAGCCAGGAGGAGCAGAAAATATGGCAGGAAAAAATGCTTACGGACGCTTCGGGCTATTATTCCGAGCCGCTTAAATTCTATTTGACCGCAGGGGAACATAAAATTCAGCTTTACGGCGAGCGTGAGCCGTTAATGCTCTCGGAAATTACATTTTGCCACGCAAAGGAGGCTCCGTCATATTCCGAATATACGGCGTCGCATAAGCAGGTTAAATCGGACAATGCCGAAACCGAGATATTCCAAGCTGAGGATATGTATTTAAAATCGGAAAAATCGAATTATCCGATAAATGACAGAACATCCTCGTATACGCAGCCGCAGCAGGCGAATCAGATACTCCTTAACTGTATGGGAGGTACAAGATGGCAAAAGGTGGGCAGCAGCGTTTCGTGGAAGATATCGGTAGAAAAAACGGGCTGTTACAAAATCGCGCCGAGATATAAACAGGATTACATATCCGGAATTAAGGTATACAGAAAATTAAAAATAAACGGTGAGGTGCCGTTCAAGGAAGCGGAGCAGCTGGAATTCAGCTATGATAACAGCTGGCAGTGCAAAGCTCTCGGAAACGGTAAAGAAGATTACTTGTTTTATTTCGAGGCGGGTAAAGAGTATATTCTTGAAATGGAAGTCACCTTAGGCGATATGGACAACATTTTGAGAAGAACCGAAGCCGCGCTCGATAAGTTAAATGAAATATACAAAGAGATACTTATGGTTACCGGCGCATCTCCCGATAAATACAGAGATTACAGTTTTGAAAAGATTATTCCCGATACATTGGAGGCTCTTTCGGTTCAGGCAAAGGAATTGACCGCCATAAAGGAAGAGTTTTTAAGCGTTAACGGCGCCGGCGGCGAACGGGTCGCACAGCTTACCAAAATGGAATATCTTACGCAGAGAATGTCTGCCGATTCAAGTGAAATTGCCGGAAAATTCAGCACATTCCAAGATAACCTTTCGGCGCTCGGAACTTGGATTACCGATATGAGCAACCAGCCGCTTTGTTTTGATTATATCGCGCTTGTTCCCGAAGAAAACGAAGCTCCCAAGGCAGAGGGAGGATTTTTTAAGAACCTTTCGTTCCAGTGTAAGCTGTTTGCGTCCTCCTTTGTGGTTGATTATTCAAGCATAGGCAAGCTTGAGGAAACAGACGAAGACAACTCCATTAAGGTTTGGGTATTTACCGGCAGAGACCAGATGAATACCATACGAAACCTTATAAATGCGGATTTCACCAAGAATACCGGCGTTTCGGTTGAGCTTGAGCTGGTAACCTCGGGTACGCTGTTAAGAGCGGTTGCCGCAGGCAACGCACCTGATGTTGCTTTGGGAGAGGCTATTAACAATCCTATCAACCTTGCTTTGAGAAATGCTGTCTATGACCTTAAAAGCTTTGACGACTATGAGGAAATAGCGAAAAGATTTTCCGCAAGCGCAATGGTGCCTTACACATATATGGGCAAGGTATATGCGCTGCCGGAGACTATGCACTTTAATGTAATGTTCTACAGAAAGGACATATTGGATGAGCTTAATTTGACGGTTCCGAGCACTTGGGATCAGTGGGACGCCGTAATAAGCGAGCTTTCAAAGAAAAATATGCAGGTCGGTCTTCCGCATGACCTTAATATGTTCCTGACATTTATGTATCAGTCGGGAAGCGAGCTTTACCGTAATGACGGCGAAAGCGTTAACTTTGATTCAAAGGAAGCCTATTCTTCGTTTGAAAAGCTGACTGAGTATTATACCTTGTACGGGTTTGAAACCGATTATAACTTTGTAAACCGCTTCAGAACCGGCGAGATGCCGCTTGCCATTGCGGATTATACGATTTATAACCAGCTTTCGCTGTTCGCTCCGGAAATTCAGGGTAACTGGGGTATGGCTTTGGTGCCCGGAACCGTAAGAGAGGACGGCAGCGTAGACAGAACCAACACATTCACCGGAACTGCAACCGTTCTTTTAAAGGGAACCGAAAATCCCGAGGCGTCATGGGAGTTTATGAAGTGGTGGTGCTCTACCGATATACAGGCTTCGTACTGTAACGAAATGGAAACCGTTATAAACGCTTCCGCAAAACAACCGACCGCTAATATTGAGGCATTAAAGCAATTACCGTGGGTCGGAAGAGATTTGAATACGCTTATAGGCGCGTGGGACGATTTGAAGGGAACGCCCGAGGTTCCCGGCGGCTATTATGTAACACGAACATACTCGTTTGCGTTTAACAGGGTTATTAATCACAGCGAGGATCCCTCGGAAACCCTGCAAAGGTATATTGAGAGCATAAATTCGGAATTGACCAGAAAACGGCACGAATTCGGTATAAAGGATTAGGGGCGACAGATATGGAAAAAAACCTTAAAAAGAAAACGGTGAAAAAACCGACAGGCAGTAAAAGAGGCCAAATAAAGTATTATTTGACCTGCTACGGTTTTGCGCTTCCGTTTTTTATAATCTTTTGTATTTTTACGGTTTGTCCCGTTGTTATATCAATATTAATAGGCTTCACGGACTTTAATATGCTTGAAACACCGAAATTTATAGGTGTTGATAATTATATCAGGCTTTTTTTGGAAGATGACATTTTTATAATCGCACTTAAAAACACCTTTATTTTAGCGGCGGTTACAGGCCCCATAAGCTATATTATGGCTTTGCTTATAGCGTGGATTATAAACGAGCTGGGGCCGACCTTAAGGTTTTATGCGCCGAGCTTATCGGGCAATGTTCTTTTGATATGGACGGTGCTGTTTTCAAGCGACGCATACGGCTATGTAAACGGATGGCTTATAGAACTGGGGCTTTTGGATGAACCCGTGCGTTGGTTCTTTGACGAACGCTACATAATGCCCCTTGTAATAGTTGTGGTTTTATGGTCTTCAATGGGTACTAACTTCTTATCGTTTATAGCCGGTCTTCAGGGAATAGATAAAAGCCTGTTTGAAGCCGCCGCAATGGACGGCGTGAAAAACCGTTTTCAGGAGCTTTGGTATGTAACCCTGCCGAGTATGCGCCCGCAGCTGCTGTTCGGCGCCGTAATGAGCATTTCAAGCGCATTCGGTATAGGCAGTGTTGTAACCGGACTGGTAGGTTTCCCGAGTACCGATTATGCGGCTCACACGATAATCAATCACCTTGAGGATTACGGAAGTATCAGATACGAGATGGGCTATGCCTCTGCAATAGCCACGGTTTTATTCGCGCTTATGCTGTTGACAAATTTCGTTGTTAAGAGAGCAATAACAAAAATCGGAGAATAGGAGGGGATAAGATAATATGGCTAAATTCAGAAAAAGACATAGGCAATTAAACAGATCAAGGCTTGGCAATTTCGGCATATATTTTATCCTTACTATTTTGGGAATATTTATGATATTGCCTATGGTTTACACGGTGTCATCCTCGTTAAAGCCCTTGGACGAACTGTGGGTCTTTCCGCCGAGATTTTTGGTGCAAAACCCCACAACCGATAACTTTAAGGATCTGTTCAGGGTCTTAAACGATTCGATAGTCCCGTTTTCAAGGTACTTGTTTAACACCGCCTTTGTATCGGTTGTCGGAACGACGGGTCATGTAATTTTAGCTTCTATGTGCGCTTATGCGCTTGCAAAGCACAGATTCCCCGGCTCTAAGACCATGTTCCACATAATAGTTACAACATTGATGTTCAACGCAACCGTTACCGCAATCCCCAACTTTATGATTATGACATGGCTTCATCTGCTTGATACATATGCTGCGCTTATACTGCCGGCATTCGGTTATACGCTCGGACTGTATCTTATGAAGCAGTTTATGGAACAGATGATAAACGACGCGGTGCTTGAGGCGGCGAGAATAGACGGCGCGGGCGAGTTCAGAATATTCTGGCAGCTTGTTATGCCGCTTGTAAAGCCTGCTTGGCTTACGCTTATTATATTCAGCTTTAAGGATCTGTGGAATATAGGCGGAACGGTCTATATACAAACAGAGCAGCTTAAAACATTCAACTACGCAATGTCTCAGATTTTGGCAGGCGGTATAGCAAGAGCCGGCGTAGGAAGCGCCGCGGCGGTTATTATGATGCTTGTTCCGATAACTGTATTCATTTTAACGCAGCGCAATGTGGTTGAAACTATGGGTGCTTCGGGTATGAAGGAGTAGGTGTGACAATGAAGAGATCGAAAAACAGCTTAAAAAAAGTATTTATATTGCTCTTCGTATGTGCGATGCTTTTCTCAAATTTACCTGTTTTTGCCGAAGAACAGACGGATACCTTTACTACATATACTTTTGATTCCGAGGGAAACGCGGTTAACAGTCCCGAAGCATATAAGTTCATTAATGAGTATGACGGTAAGGCTATGGGGCTTGACAGTCTTAAGAACCCGTCAGATTTGTTTGTAGATAAACAAAAGCAGATATACATAACCGATAAGGGCAACAACAGAATAATTATTCTCAACTCCGATTTCACCCTTAAAACCGTTATAAAGGAATTTACAGCGGTAAATACCGACGGATCGGAAACGGTAACCGATACTTTTAACGCACCGTCATCGGTATATGTTACAAACGCGGGTCATTTGTATGTTGCCGATACGGATAATAACAGAATAGTTGAATTTGATGAAAATTCTTCCTTTGTCCGTCAAATAGGCTGCCCCGATTCCAAGATACTCGGAGATAATTATGTATTCAGCCCCACATCAATAGCGGTGGATTCAAGCGAAAGAATTTATGTTATGATTAAAAATGAAAATCAGGGCATAGTGGAGCTTAACCCCGACGGCACGTTTATCGGCTATTACGGTGCGCAAAAGGTTCAGCAAACGCTTTTTGATTGGTTCAAAACTCTTTTTATGACAAAGGAGCAGAAAAGCCGTATTGCAAAAACAATTCCGCGCACGTACAACAGTATGGTAATAGATGATAAGGATTTTGTTTGGCTGACTTCAAATTCCCTTACCGTTTATCAAAGAAAAAATTATATGACATCCAAATCAAGCGCAAACGCTTCTATTAAAAGATTGAACCCGAGCGGCAGTGATGTCCTTACAAGGCAGGGCAAATATGCGCCGGGCGGAGATCTTTTGGAGGTTTCAAGTCTTGTTGATGTTGCGGTTAAGGATAACGGCGTATACTCACTGCTTGATAATCTGAGAAACCGTATTTTCACTTATGATTCTCACGGAAATCTTCTTTACGCGTTCGGCGGCGCCGGTACACAAAACGGCTGTATGACCTTGGCGGCAGCGGTGGCTTATCTCGGCGACGATATTATAGCGCTTGATTCTGCCGACGGCACGGTAGTCCTTTACGGAATGACCGATTATGCCGCCGCTATACAGAATGCCCTTGTTTCCGATGATGAAAAGGATTTTGAAAAATCCAAGGAATATTGGAATACGGTTCTTGACCGAAATCAAAATTTCGAGCTTGCCTACAAGGCAATGGGCAATAACTATTTGCGTAACGGTTATTACAGCGAGGCAATGAAGTATTACAAAAACGCCGATGAAAAGGACGGCTATTCAAAAGCCTTCCAATACATAAGAACGGATTTTGTAAAGCACAACTTCTTTTTGGTTATAGGCATTGCGATTGTTGTAATAGTTCTCCTGCTGTTTTATAAAAAATGGGTGAACAAGGAAAATAAAAAGCTGTACGAATCGGGCTGTAAACATTCGCTCAAAAGCCAACTGTTATATTCATACAGAACTATATATCACCCGTTTGACGGATTTTGGGAGATTAAAACCCAACAGCGGGGAACCGTCCGCTCGGCAAATGTAATTTTAGCAATAGTTCTTCTTACGTTTTGTTATAAGGAAGTGGCAACCGGTTATCTTTTCAGAACGGTCGCCGTTGAGCAGATAAATATACCGATGGTTCTTTTAACAGTGCTGCTGCCGCTTGTTCTTTGGTGCGCCGCAAGCTGGGGTCTTACCACCCTTTTCGAGGGAAAAGGAAAGATGAAGGACATATATATTATGACCTGCTACTCTATGGTTCCTTTGATATTTACCAATATCATAACAACCTTAATGAGTAATTGTATGGTGCTTGCCGAACAGGATTTCATTACATTCATCACCTATGTGGGTTATGTATGGATGGTTGCTTTAATCTTCTCCGGCTGTATGACCATTCACGACTATCAGTTCGGTAAAAATACGCTTATGATAGCGTTTTCGATAGTAGGTATGGGCGTTATGCTGTTTTTGGCGCTGTTATTCGCGACAGTGGGTCAAAAGCTTATTGAATTCTTTGTCGCGCTGTACGAAGAAGCTGTTTTGAGAATGTAGAAAGGGGCAATAACAGAATGAATAATTTTATTAAAAAATTAACCGTTTATGTTACGGCTGTGCTTTTGGTTATTGTTTCCTTGCTCGGAACTGCAGGCTGCTCAACCGAAAATAATGAGAGCAATTCGAAAAACAATAAATCTGTCAATCTCAAAAGCGGCTCGTACATTGAAAAAAAGGGATATAAAAATCTTTCCGAGGAAGAGCAGGGCAAAAAGGGCAATTATGCGAGCGCACAGCTTCGCATAGCCGATATGCAGCTTGTTGCCGAAAATAATGCTTTAATGCTGTATTTAGACCCCGAATTTGCCGAATTTGCGGTGGTTGACAAGCAAAGCGGAGAGATTTGGCTTTCGAACCCCTATGATTTTTCAAAGGACACGAGGGCAGGCAGTGACGCAAAGGCAGAGCTGCAGTCACTTTTAACCCTGACCTATTATGATGTAAAAGCCACCGAGGGTACGATGAACAGTTACAGCGACTGTACCCTTAAAGACCAGTATCAAATTGAAAAACTGGATGACGGCTTTGCGATACATATGCAAATAGGCAGAGTAGAGGAAAAGATACTGGCGCCCGACGCCATTGAGGTTTCAAAATTCGAAAAGCTGATTTTGCCGAAGGTCAGTGACAGAGAGGCAAAAAGACTTAATACCTACTACACAAAGGTAAGTCTTTCGGACGACAGTATTTCGGACGGCGTCAAGGATAAATATTTGGCTGATGTTCCGGGTCTTAAAAATAACGATTTTTATATTTTAAGAGACACTACGGACCGTGAAAAGAAGCTTCTTGAAGCAATAATCGAAAAAACGGATTATACCTTGGAGGATATGGACGCAGATGCGGAACTGTCAGGCTCAAAGGAAGAAAAGACCAACTCCGCGCTGTTTAACATTTCGTTATATGTTGAGCTTACGGACGGCGGACTTAAAATAACCGTTCCCTCCGATAAAATTTCGTATGACGATAAACAGTATTATCTGGGATCGCTTCAGCTGCTTAAATATTTCGGTGCCGGCAAAAGTGAAAACAACGGGTATTTGTTCGTTCCCGACGGCTCGGGCGCTCTTATAAACTATAACACCGACGGCTCAAAAACGCTTTTGCACACAACAAGCACCGTTTACGGAATGGATTATTCACTGTCATTTGATTACAGTATGAACAGTCTTTCACAGCAAATACATCTTCCGGTATATGGCAATAAGGAAAATAACAAAGCGTTTTTGGCTGTTATTGAAGACGGCAGTGCAATGGCGAATATTATAAGCGAAAGCGGCAGCATCATATCCTCATATGAAACGGTGTATCCGCAGTTCACTTATGAGGCGTCGTACACCGTAAACTATACCGACAGTACAAAAATCAAGGGTCTTTATACCTACCACGACACAAACAGCTATAAGGGCGATTATTCGGTTAAGTATAACTTTCTTACCGGCGAAAAATCGGATTATGTCGGAATGGCGGAGGCTTACCGCTCTTATCTTTGCAAGAACGGAATTTTGAAAAAATCCGACAACAGCAAAGCGGGATTTTATCTTGAAGCTCTGGGCGCCATTGAAAAAACAAGTACAAAATTCGGAATACCTTATACCGAATCGGTCGCTTTGACGACCTTTTCACAGGCAGAGGATATTATATCGGAGCTTTCCGACGCCGCGGATCTGAACATAAAACTTAAGTATAAGGGCTGGGCGAATAACGGATTGTATTATTCTGTTTTCAACAAGGCTAATGTAGTAAAATCACTCGGCGGTAAAAACGGGCTTGAAAAGCTTGAAAAAGCCGTCACACAGAATAACGGCTCTTTGTATCCCGACGCTGACTTCTTTATGGTATGCAAGGACGGATTTTTTGACGGTTACAGAAGTTCCGCCCAGAGCGCAAGAAGCATAAGAAAGGAAAACCTTTATTTAATGAATCCGCAGGGATTTACGAATTTTGCGGAATTTCAGTATCTGAATTATTCGGTTTCTCCTTATTATTACAACAAATACATAAAGGAATTTTTTGCAAAATACGATAAGCTCGGTCTTTCGGGTATTTCCGTAGGCAGTATGGGAAACATGCTTTATTCGGAGTTTCGCAAGAGCAAGGCTGTGAACAGGGAAACCGCAATGAATACGGTTGTTGAAAATCTCGAGAGCCGTTTCTCCGATTATAAGCTTATGCTTGACGGCGGTAACGCTTATACCCTTAAGTATGCGTCCGATTTAACAAATGTTCCGATGTATAACAGCGCGTATACACAGGAGGACGCGAGTATACCCTTTATGCAACTTGTTCTGCACGGATATATTCAGTATTCCGGCACGGCTTTAAACCTTACGGGTGAGTATGAGGAAATGTTCCTTAAATGCATAGAATACGGTTCGGCACCGCTCTTCACGGTTGCCGCCGACAATACCGAGCTGCTCAACAAAACCTCAATGTCCTACTACTATTCGGTTAAGTGGGATGTAGTAAAGGAAAAAGCCAAGGAATATGCCGCAAAGTGGAAAGAGGCATATGACGGTCTTAACGATAAGGAAATGAAATCTCATAAAAAACTGGACGATAATTTATATCGTACCGAATATGAGGACGGAACGGTATTTTATGTGAACTACGGAGCAAATGACGCCGTTACGGAAAGCGGAGCTGTTGTTCCGTCACGCAGCTATTTAAAGGTTAAAAACGGTTAGAGGGGGCGAGATACATGAATAAGGTTAAAAGAAAAGCTTCATACGAATTAAAAAAGCAAAGAACCTATTTGGTATTTCTGATACCCTTCTTAATCGGTTTCTTTCTGCTGTTTTTAGGAATTTGCTTCAACTCTCTTAAATTCAGCTTTTGCGATGTTAAAATGCTCGGTACTAAGGGTTTTTCGCTTGATTTTACAGGATTTAAAAACTATAAATTCTCATTCTTCTCCGATCCTGATTTTGTGAACAACCTGAGAAGCTCTACGCTGTCGATGTTAAGAGATGTAATAGTCGCTACTCTTTTCAGCTTGATGATTGCGGTTGTGTTGAATACAAATCTTAAATGCCGTGCGGCATTCCGCGCTATTTTCTTCATTCCCGTAATTTTGGCAACAGGCTTTGTTACAAAAGCCGATGAATATGCCGCGGTGTTTTCCTCACAGTGGACTACTATGGGCGTTGATGAAACCGTTTCCCATGTGGCGAACGGTCTTATAAGCTCAAAGGAGATAAGCGATGTATTGCTTGAACTGAGCTTCAGTCAGGAGCTTTCGGACTTTGTTGTTTCGGCAGTTGACGGAATATTCAATATTGTTAATATTTCGGGCGTGCCTATTCTTATCTTTTTGGCGGCTATACAGTCTATAAATCCCGCAATATATGAAGCGGCGGATATTGACGGCACGAGCCGCTGGGAAGCGTTTTGGCTGATTACCTTCCCGATGATAAGCCCGATTATACTTGTGAATGTCATTTACATAATAATCGACTCGATGACAAGCTCCTCAAATGTAATTATGCAACAAATTCAAGAGCTGAGCTTCAGCGCAAGCAAGATGGGCGTTGCGTCGGCTATGGCGTGGGTGTATTTCTTGGTAAACGCAATCATTATAACACTGTTTTTCCTGGTTATAAGCAGATACACATATTATCAGCAAAAGGATTAGGAGGAATAGTTAAATGAAAAAGCTTAATAAACCCGATAAAATTGCGATAAAAAGTAAGTCGGCATCATTTGTCACCTCTTTATTCTGCTATGTTTTGCTTATATTGGTATCGTTTATAATTCTGTTCCCGTTCATAAGCAAAATCTCCGCCTCGTTTATGAGCGTGGAGGATATGTACGACAGAACCGTTAATTTTATTCCCAGAAAGCCGACGCTTGACAACTATAAATTTGTTATGCAGGCAATAAAATTCGGTTCTACGGGGCTCAGAACTCTGGGACTTTCGTTGCTTTGCGCCATACCTCAGACCTTTGTGGCGGCAATGACCGGTTATGCCTTGGCAAAAATGAAAAAGAAGATGGGGAAAATCGGTATGGGAATGGTTCTCGCAACCGTTCTTGTTCCGCCGCAGGTTATAATGCTGCCGATGTATTTGAAATTCAGGTTTTATGATGTATTCGGCATTGTAAATCTGATTACCGGAAAACAAATAAATTTACTGGACACCGCCGGCGGCGTTCTTCCGTTTATTATCCTGTCATGCACGGGAATGGCGTTTAAAAACGGAATTTATATTTTCCTTTTAAGACAGTTCTACAAGGGTATACCCGAGGAGCTGGAGGAAGCGGCGTTTATTGACGGCTGCAGTACCTTTAAAACATTCTTTAAAATAGTTTTGCCGGTATCCGTTCCTATGATGGTTACAGTATTTCTTTTATCGTTCTGCTGGCAATGGACGGACACCTTCTACACAAACCTGTTTTTAAAATCCGACGCCGTGCTTTCAACCGCTATATTCTCAATAAGCGGAATACAGCAGCAGGGAAGCGGAAACTTCTATGAGACCGTAATAATAAATACGGCGGTTATATTGGCTATACTGCCGCTTGTCATTCTTTATCTCTTCGGTCAGAGAAAGCTGATCGCGGGAATTGAGAGAAGCGGCGTTACGGGCTGATATTCAGTATGGTTCTAAAGCCTTTTAAGGCTTTGATAAAAAATCACCGCAAAAACAATCACAAACATAAGAAAAGGAGATTAATATGAAAAACAAAGCGTTAAAATTGTTATCACTCGGTTTGGCGTCATTGGTAATGCTCGGCACCGCAGGCTGCGGAAAATCCGGCGGCGGAAGCTCGGGCGGCAAAAGCGGCAAAAAGGTTTTTGAAGAATACATAAAAGACGAAAAAGCCGTAGATTTAAAGGGATATAAATTTAAAATCGTCGATTTCAATACCGATGTTTGGAAACCCGATACTGTCGATGATACAAGAAAACAGCTTAGTATTGATATTCTCGAAGATGTCGAGAAAAAATTTAACTGCACCATTGAGGTTGAAAGCGTTGACGCAAAATCTCTGTTTTCAAAGGCTCAGCCGGCTATTATGTCGGGAAATAAATTTGCCGACCTTATAGGTACTACCGAGTGGGCATACGGACAGCTGCTCGGCGGCAATCTCCTTGCGGATTTGTCTAAGATTGAAACGCTTGACTTAAAGCAGGATTATTTTAATCAGCAAATTGTTAACCTTACCACAATAAACGGCGGTACATATGCGTTCAGTGCCGATTTCGACGCGCACTTATATACTCAGATGATAATGTACTACAATGCCGCTATATGGGAAGAACTCGGTCTTCCGGATCCGTATCAGCTGGTTCGCGACGGCGAATGGACTTGGGATAAGCTGCTTGAGTATGCTCACAAGGCAACCCGTGATTACGACGGAAACGGAATTATAGACTCGGAAAGCGACAGATGGGGCGTTGTTGCGGGAAGCGGCGACCTTATGAGCGCTATGTTTGCCGGTATGGACGGTAAGTTCTACGATGTAGACGAAAACGGCAATATATATCTTTCGTGCCTTGACGCACAGTCGGCTGAAAAGCTTACATTTATAACAAAGTTCTTCCAGAACGAGAATGTTTTGTACAAGCGTGAAAATCAGGGCGTAATGGATATGTTCACACAGGGCAAATCCTTATTTATGTGCCGTATCAACACAAACAGAGAAGAGCTTAAGGATATGGAAAACGATTTCGGTATTTTGCCGCTTCCTAAGTGGAACAAGGAGCAGGACACCTATAAATCGTATATAAACCATAACACAAAGATTTACAGTATCCCGAATACCAACGAAAACACCTATGAGGCCGGTATAATCATAACTGCGCTTGCAAGAAGATACCAGTCATATACAGATTTGGGACTTGAGGAATTCGAAGATGTTTTATACCGCTTTGACGAGGATTCCGAAATGCTCAGGAAATATATCAACGCCGAAAAGAAATATGAATTGCTTGATATATTGCGCGGTGTCAACAGCACTATCTTAAAGCCTTATTCGGTAATGATCGACGCCTGCGTAAACGACAAGTTCTCGGATGTTGTTTCGGGAATTACCTCATATAAGGATGCTATAACTATTGCGCTTCAGGAGTTCAAGGACAATTTAAGCAAGTGATAGGGGGTACGGAATTATGAATATTACCGTTAAAAGAACAGCTTATAAAATTACCGCCTTTGCGGTAACGGCGATATTGGCATTAGGTATATTTAAGTCTGTTCCGGCAAATGCGGCGGAAGTAAGCAATACGATAAAGAGCTTTTCTTCAGCCCCTAAAATTGACGGCAAGGTAAGCGAGGAAGAATGGGGTAAGCCTGTATTTACGGTAAAGGAGGGCGAGCCCAATATCAACATTATCAAAAAGGATAATGTTTCGTTAGAGGACTTTACAGCCGATATTTACCTCGGCTACGACAGCACGCATATTTATATAGCGGCAGTCGCGGAATACGAAAACCATGTAAATGAGACTATTAAAACCGGCGATATTTGGAACGGGGATTGCCTGCAAATACAAATTTCGGCTACTGCGGGAACAAAAAGAAACGAATTGAATTTTGCCTGCAACAGCATAACCGGAAAAAGTATGGCAGACGCGCCGCAGTGCGCGGGAACCTTCTCAATGCAGGGCGGCGAGGGCAAGGATTATATCATTACCCGCGACGGTAACAAGACCGTTTATGAAATCGCGATAGGCATTGAGCAAATTTCAAAGGATGTAAAAGAACTGACAAGCGGAATGGAATTGCCGTTTTCACTTGCGTTTCACCAAAACGGAGGGGCATTCCTTGAGTATTGCGACGGTATTGTCGCCAAAAAGGATATAACCCTTGCGGGTCAGCTTGTTTTAGACAAGGGCAGCGGAAATTCCAAAGGATCCGCTGTCAGCTCAAACAAGTCAAATCAGGATAAGACCGACAGCGATACTTCGCAGACGGGTACGATACTGTTGATTGTCGGAATTGCCGCAGTCGCGATAATAATTATAGTGGTTGTAATCATTATTGTGTTAAAACGCGGCAACGGCGAAGAAGAAGCCTAATATGAGCTTTTATGCTATTATTGATAAAGGAATATCGGCTATGAAGATAAAAAGAGCTTTAGCTACCGTTTTAATTGTAAGTACGGCACTGTTTTGTGTTTCTTGCCGAAAGGGCGGTAATACCGGCAACGATTCTTCCGGGCTTACGCCCTCGGTCGGTCAGACCAAGAAAATCGATGTAATGAAGGATTGGAAGGATCTTAACGATCCAAGGGAAAAATTCCCGCCTGCCGGAACTCAAACAGGAGAAACAAGCCCCCGTATAGTAAAAACAAAATACGAGACAAAGGATATTATCGTAGCGGATATAGTTCCTACCGAAATGGGCTATGCGGTTGATTCCACGGGCGCTGCCGACAGTACAGACGGAATACAGCAGGCACTGTACGACTGCTATTACGACGGCGGAGGAACGGTATTTTTACCGGCGGGTAATTATGCGATAACGGACACTATCGTCATTCCTCAGGGCGTAACGCTCAGGGGAGACTGGCAGGATCCCGATGTCGGCAAGGAATACGGAACCGTGTTCAGCGTCTGGATGGATTCAAGCGAGGAAAATACGGGCGGAGCCTTTACTCTCTATGATTCGTCGGGAGTAGTGGGAATAACCGTGTACTATCCTTTCCAAACTCTTTATGAGGTTCTGCCGTATCCGTTTACCTTTTATGTCGCTAACACAAGTCAGGTTATAACCATCAGGGATATAACTGTAATCAACGGATACAGAGGTATAGGAACTTCGGTTGAGGTACCGCACGAAATACTTATTATCGATAACTTTAAGGGTACATTTTTAAAGAGCGGTATGGAGCTTAACAATCAGTCCGATGTCGGCACGGTTGAGAGCGTAAAAATAAGCTCAAAATACTGGAAAGAGGCTTCGGCCGAGTATATGAACGCTCCTGTCGATAATGAAATAGACAGCTATGTCAAGAAAAACGCCGTCGGTCTTATAATAAGCGACCTTGAGTGGACAACATTCGGCGATATAGCTGTTGACGGATATCAAATAGGAATAAAAATAATTCCCGGATACAGAATTAATTTTGCCGGTTCCCTTATTGACGTTAATATTACAAATTGCGAAATAGGACTGTTGGCTCAGGGTATAGATGAGGACTGGGGCATGGTTATGGCAAGGAGTAATATAGAGGGCGGAATAATCAACGAGTGGGTCGGAATGATCAGAACCACGGATGTAAAGGTCACCGGAGATATTGAAGAAACCCGTGACGGAACGATTGAACAGAATATTGCCAATTTAAGCAAGTACACAATTGATTATACGGCTTATCACGCAAAGCCGAAGGAAAATTTAATTGTTGCGAAGCTTATAAGGGGTACTACAACCGATGTAAGCTCAGAACTTCAGTCGGCCCTTAATAAAGCAGGCGAAATGGGCGGAGGTATAGTGTATGTACCGGGCGGTACATACCGGCTTGACAATCCGATAACCGTTCCGGCAGGCGTAGAGCTCAGAGGTACCTCGGCAGTCTCCCAGCGTGAAATAAACAAGGAAGATATTAAGGGAACCCGTTTTATGTGCTACTACGGAGACGAGGCTTCTTATAATTCCGAAACCGATAAAGCGTTTATAACCTTAAACGGTAAAAACGCGGGCTTGAGCGGCATCCGTATTCTGTACCCCGAGAACGGCGGCAACGACGAAAATCTTAACACTACCTACACGGTAAGAGGAAACGGAAGCGGCGTTTATGTGGTGAATACCTTTATTGCCGCATCGGCATACGGTGTTGATTTCAGAAATTGCGATAACCACTATCTGAGAGGAAATTATACCTGTTGCTATTATAATACCTACCGAGTGGGCGGTAAAAACGGCATTATAAGGGGTTGTCTGCATAATCCTACCATGATAGGCAGAACTAAGGCTCCGGGTTTGGTTAACTGGACCGAGGCAAACAGAGGATTGGTGCAGATAGCCAACCCGATTACAAGAAAATATCTTCAGCATCTTATTGTGGAAAACGCCGAAAACGAGACTATATACGATCTCTTCGGATATGCCTGCAAAAATCTTATCGTAAACAAAAATTCAAAGAATACGGTTGCCGTAAACTGCGGCGCCGACAACCTTAACGCTCTTGCGGCGGAGATTGTCAACAGCGGCGGAAATATGGCAGTTATAAATCTTTTGAGATTTAACGGACATTCCTGCGATAATTCAAACGGAAGCGTTATGCTTTACAACCGTATGACATTTTATGAGGCTGATCTTGAAGAAAATGAAATTGTGGCCGGAGGACTGAGCTGATGAAGGGTAAGCTTAATAAAAAACAGATATCGGTTATACTTTTAGGCGTTATTCTTGTAATTGCAATTACAGCCGGAGCCGCTATTGCGGTAGTAAAAATACAAAACGGCGGCAAGCCGGGTAAAAATGCCGACAGCAGCAGTGTAAGCAGTAATCAGGACGAGGATAATAATAACGACGCTTCAGGCTCGGGCGATACAACCGCCGAAGATTCTTCGGACAGAATTTACATTTCCGACTGCGACAGTATTGATAAGTTTGAGGAACAGGAAAATATACAGCTTGTCACCGACGAGGGAATGTATAAGCAGGGAAAGGGCGCGTTTTTGAACTCTTCGACCTCGCCTATTTTCTTTAAAGCAAAGCTGAAGCAGGCGGTTGATATTTCACCGTTAAAGGGCGGATATATTCATTTTTCACTCTATGTGGCAAGTAAAAACAATTTTGTAAAAAACCTTTTCTTTGAAATTTCAAGCGCGGGTCTTTCGGACGCCGAGGAATTACAGTGGGAAATAGAGCTTTCAAGCATAAAAGAGGGCTGGAATGAAATTTACCTTTCAATTCCGAACGGCATTAAGACAGGTAAAATAGATTATACCGAAATTAATTTCTTCCGTTTGTATTCCCCTAATCTTGATACGAAAAAGGGAAGCCTTGATGTTATTATAGACGATATATGCGTAACCAAAAAGGCAGAGCAGACCGCCGACAATTCAAATTCATCGGATCAGGCGGACTCAAAGGATGAAACGCAGCAGCCCAAGGACGGCTACCGTGAAACAGCGGCGGAAAACGGCAGGATGATTGCAAGCTGCAATACGGTAAATATATTCTCCGAGGTGAAGAATTTAGAGGTTACCGTAAAGGAAGCCGAGCATGTGGAAGGCAGCGGAGCTATGAGGGTCGTAGGCTCTCAGTCGGCGTCGTTTATACTTAAAAATCCCATTGATATATCGCCTTATGTGGCAGAAAGCGGAAAAATTCACATTTCAATGTACATTAACAATCCGGACCTTCTTAACGGAGCCGTATATTTCTATTTTACAAGCTCGGGAGATATTGACGAGGGATCGATTTATTGGTATATGCAAAAGTATGAATTTACCGCCGGTTGGAATGAAATTGAACTGCCGTTCTATACCTCGGCGTTCAGGCGTGAGCCGAAGACCGACGCCATTAAGCATTTTTCATTTAATACTCAGAAGCCGTCAAAGGATGCGGTTATTATACTTGACAATATTTATGTAACAAAGGATTAACGGCTTTTGAATAAAGGCAATAAGAAGGGTGAATTTGTGAAAAAGGTTTATATACAGCTAAGCACACATTGGGACAGAGAGTGGTACAATCCGTTTCAGGCGTTCAGATATGAGCTGATAGGAGTGACCGATAAAATAATATCGGAGGTAAAGTCCAAACAGAACATCGAAAGCTTTGTTTTTGACGGACAAACGATAGTTACCGAAGATTATCTCGATATTGTGCCGGAGAACCGCTGCGAGCTTGCTAAGCAAATTGAAAACGGCAGTATTAAAATCGGTCCGTGGTATGTTATGCCGGACGAATGGCTGGTTTCGGGCGAGAGCCTGATACGCAATTTTCAACAGGGCAAACGCATATGCGACGATTTTAATACAGAACCGTTTCGCTACGGATATATCAATGATATATTCGGCCATATAGCGCAGTTTCCCCAACTGCTTAATAAGCTTGGAATTAAAATGGCTTATTTGGGCAGGGGAATGGGTGCGGATGAAAACACATTCAGAAATTTTGTGTGGAAAGCGCCCGACGGCAGTAAGTGCTTCGGTTATAAGTACAATTATTCCGCCGCTTACAGAAAGTATCTGCGGTTTATTTCGGCAGGCGATAAAAGCGAGTCGGAAAAGGACGAATATGTTAAGAATTACATTGAATCCGAGCTTGAAAAAAGCGGCTGCGGCGTAATACTTCTTAATGTTACCGACGACCACGCAAATCTGAGCGACGAAATGCTTGATTTTGTAGCCCGTGTAAAAAAGCTTGACGGTATAGAGCTTATATTCGACGGCTTTGATAAGGCTTATGACGATATTGCGGCGGCCGAAAAAAATCTGCCGGAGTTTTGCGGCGAGCTTATACAGACCGCGCAGTCAGGCGATATGCGCGTGGTAACGGATTCTATTTCAAGCTATTACCCTCTTAAGGAGTATAACGACAGCTGTCAGGCTCTGCTTGAAAACGAGGTATCCCCGATAACCGTGTACGGTAATTTCGCCGGTGTACCTATAAGAAAAGAGTTTTTGCGCGCGGCTTATAAGGAGCTGTTAAAAACTCATCCGCACGATAATATATGCGGCTGCTCGGCAGATCAGGTTCATAAGGATATGTATTACCGCTTTGATCAGGTTCGGGAAATTGCGGACGCCGTAAAGCGTGATTTTATATATAAAATCGGCAGAACCGCATATAAAAAGGGCAGGAATTATCTGCTTGAAATATTTAATCCCGCTCCTTATAAAAGGAAACAGGTAATAACGGCAGATATTGATTTTGATAAGGACTACCCCTCTCGCTTTGCGGGGCACGCTCCCTATCAGCCGAGAAATATGTTTTGGATTCTCGACAAGGACAATAATTGTATAGATTATCAGATACTTAATATCGAAAGAGACAGAATTACAAACAAGCAGAATATTTCTCAGGATAAGCCATGCGTCGACAGGTATACGGTAGCATTTGAAGCCGAGCTTACAGAGCTTGGAATGACCGAGTTTAAGGTGGTTCCGGCAAAGGGCGTTGTAAGAAACGAAAACGGTATGCAAAGCGGCGATAACTGGGCTGAAAACGCATATGTCCGCCTTGAAATTATGCAGGACGGAACGCTCAGCCTTTTCGATAAGCTTACCGGCAAAAAATATGAAAAGCTGCATTATTTTCTTGATGATTCAGAAGCCGGAAACGGTTGGTTCCACGAGAATGCGGCAAACAGCGATTCCGTTATAACCTCCCGTTTTTCGGATTGCAGGCTTGAAAAGCTGGCAAGCGGCAGTGTTGAAACCGTATTCCGTATAACAAAAACTATGTCACTGCCCGAATGTATGGATTATGCGGCGTATAACCGAAGCGAACGCTTAAAGGATTTTAAGATAGTATCGAAAATCACTTTAAGGCGCGATTCGGGCAATGTATACATTGAAACGGCAATCGACAATAATGTAAAGGATCACCGCTTAAAGCTGATGCTTCCCACAAATATAAAAGGCGATAAATATGTTGCCGCTCAGGCGTTTTACTTTGCCGAAAGGAATGTGGGAGCGGACCCCGAAAAGCGCAAGTGGTACGAGCAGGAGCAGTACGAAAAGCACTTTGACAATATTATATACAAAACCGATGAAAACGGCGCGGGACTTGCCTTTGTAGGCGCCGGCGGCTTTCATCAGGCAGGCGTTCTGGCGGATAAGGACAGTACAATTTCGGTAATAATGTTCCGCAGTCACGGCAGGGTGCATATGGTTAATTCCTCTGTCGAGTGTCAGCTGCAGGGTCCGCTTAAATTTAAGTATGCGCTGGTGCCCATGAACGGTAAGACAGCCAAAAACGAGCTTTTAAATATCAGAAAATACGGTTTCCGCAAGGAAATATCCGTGTTTACACGCTGCGGCGATGATGTTTCCATCAATTCAAATCAAGGTATTATGAGCGTTGACGGGAATGTGTGCGTAAGCATTGTAAAGCCTGCGGAAAAGGGCAGCGGAATAATCTTAAGAGTATTCAATGCCGAAAATACCGAAAGCAAGTTTACCGTTACATTCCAAAGTAAGGTCAAGGCAGTGTCAGAGACCGACTTATATGAAAATACAACGGCAGTTACAGCCGAAAATACGGCAAAGGCGGAAATAGCTTTAAAGCCGTATGAAATCAAAACACTGCTTATTGATTTGGGGGAGGAGTCTTAAATGCTTTATAAGCTTACCACCACCCGCGTTTACCGTACATATTACGGCGGCAAAAATATAGACCGTGTTACCGGCGTTCTAAAGCCGAGTATAACAAGATACCCCGAGGATTGGCTGGCGTCCGTTACCGAAGCGTTTAACCCTGGTCACGAAGTGAAGGGCGAGGGCTTAAGCAAAACCGAAGACGGTAAATACCTTGCCGATATTATTGCCGAAAACAAAAGCGAAATGCTAGGCAGCGACGACAGAATGAAGCTTCTGTTTAAAATGCTTGATTCCGCCGAGCGGCTTGTTATTCAGGTGCATCCCACGGTTGAATTTGCGAAAAAGTATTTCAACAGCGACTACGGGAAAACAGAATGCTGGTATGTGCTGAACGGCGGCGGAACCGTTTATTTGGGCTTTAAGCCCGATATTACAAAGGAATATTGGAAAGAGCTGTTTTATAAGCAGGATATAAAAGCAATGCTTGATTGCCTGCACTGCTTCGATGTGCATAAGGGCGATATGATTTTCATAGCGGGCGGAGTACCCCACGCGATAGGAGCCGATTGCTTTATAGCAGAGCTGCAGGAGCCGACGGACCTTATGGCAGTCACCGAGCGTGTAACGCCGTCGGGCGTAAAGCTGCCCGATGTAAAGCTTCACGGCGGGCTCGGATTTGAAAAAATGTTCGACTGCTTTAATTACGACGGTATGGAAAGAGCCGAAATTAAAGAAAAATACTTTTTAAGTCCCAAATTTCTTGAAAACGGCCGCGAGCTTTTGGTCGGCAGCGATGTGACCGATAAATTCAGGCTCGAAAAGCTTACCGTATCCGGTGAAAATGAATTTGCCGTTTCCGATTACGGTATCGTGCTTATAACAAACGGAGAGGGAACGATAAACGGACAAGCAGCAAAAATCGGCGATCGCTTTTTTATACCGTTTACGGAGAAAAAGCTTTCCTGCTCGGGAAATATGGATATGTTGGTTTGTTTTTCCTCTTAAAAACAAAATACGGTTTATAAGCCTGAGCAATGCTTAATATAGCATATTTTTTGCTTATTTTATTATATTAAATTTTCACAAAATATTGTAAAATATATCTGTATTTGGATGCTCGGTTTTTAACCGAAAAATATCAACTACTTTTTGAAAGGATGGCAATTATGAGAAAAAACTTTAAACGCGCACTTGCGGTTTTATGTGCGGCGGCATTGACCACACTTTCTGTGGCGGTTGCAGGCAATTTAAGCTCACTTAAAAATGCGGCAGAGGTTTCTCCGTCGGGAGAAATCAATTTTGGAGGAGACAGTGCATATCTTAAGCTTGATAATGCTCTTAAGTCTGCTCCTGCTTCTGTTGAGGCAGAGGTAAAAATGCCTTCAACAATTAAGGATGAATGGACATTACGCAACGGCGAAGACACTTCAAATTTTGCCGGCGGTATGACATCTGATAACGGTCTTGTTACAGTAGGAACTACCGATGAAAATGATGCTCCCGGTGCAGGAATGGGCTACATTGAGTTTACGTCAAACGATAAAACATTGACAGCTTTTACAAATAATCTCGGAATTGATGTTTCAAGATATGAAGCAAGTGATTTGGCGCTTGCTTTTTGGGCGTACAGTGACACAGCCGGAAAGCTTTTTGAAAACGGTCAGCTGCGTCTCTCCAGTAAAGCTTCGGGTGAGGATAATAAACCTTACGCTCGTTACTTCGCATATGATATTAAGGTTAATGCAGGCTGGAATTACATTGAACTTCCGTTAAGCAGCTTTGAATCGGTAAACGATTATAATTTTATTACTGATGGTATAAATACTCTCAGAATTAACGGATGTAAAAATGTAACAGATGTCCGTATGCAAAGGCTTGGCGACTTTAAGCTCGTTGTTAAAAAGGACGCAAGTGAATGGACGCTTCGTGAAGGTGGTAAATCATCGACAAAAACTTATGAAGGCGGCTTAAAAGCGGACGATATTGATGAATATGTATCACTTGCTACTGATGAACCGGGAGCAGGTCTTAAGTTTGAAGAATTCACCTCTAATTCTAATACATTCAGTATTTCCGGAGATTCTGTAGATATCGATTTAAGCGCTTATGCTCTGAACGAGCTTGCTGTTGATTTTTGGTGTTACAGCACAAATGAAGGTTCATTATTTGATGGCGGTTATCTTGTCATTAACAACCGAACAAACAAAGTTGCCGATGATACAACGGGACCGTTTGCTCGATATGCAGGAAAGAATATTGCCGTAAATTCTGGGTGGAATCATATAAAGATTACACTTGACAAATTTGAGAGTGTAAATAAAAAAGATACTGATGAAGCCTATGACTGGAGTCAAAATATCAAAATATTCAGGTTTAACGGTCTTAAAAATACCGCAAAAGAAAATGAAATTCGTATCGGCGAAGTTAAGCTCGTAGCAAATACTGATAATAAAGTATATACAAGTTCTGTTGACAAGACCGTATATGATAACGGCTACTCGGTATTTTCCAATATGAACAGCAACGACGGCGACACTCCGTATGCGTTGTTTGTAACAAGAGAAGGCAAGCCCGCATTTATATACAACGATAAAATGTTCGTTTTAAATCACAATGTTTGCACAGGTGAGTTTGTTAAAATCCGCGCAGCTGTTAACTCTGACGGTACTGTAGCCTTCACCGCGGGTGATTACACCGCTGCAAGCACCGATACGGTTGATACCGCTTCTGCGTTTACATTTACTTCGGGTCACAGCATAGGTGCTGACGCTGTCGGCGGCACACTTATGAACGGCAGCATTAAAAACCTTGTTGTAAGCGATGACACAGGAGTTGTAGGAAATTGGACATTAGCTGCCAATAAGGCTTATCCGCTTAACGCAGTTAAGAATTCTGTCGGCTCGAATAACGCTCACTTTGCGGGCATAGCAAACAGCAATGCCGCTGTGGTTGTTAGATATGAGAACGCAACCGCCGGAACCGCACCTGCGGACGCCGACGATATGGACGGCTATGTATTTGCCGGTTGGTTTACCGACGCAGATTGCACCAAAGCCCTTGAAGGCACAGGCTCTGCATATGCTAAATATGTAGACAAAGCTGTTTTGACGGTTAAGGCACAAATCAAAACTGACGCTGCCACAGCAGAATCAACCAGTATGAGATTTGTAACCACCGTCGATTCACTCAACTACAAGTCGGTAGGATTTGTAATTAATAATGTTGATAAAACTCTTAAAACCGTTTACAGTAAATTATATGTGGTTGGCGGCACCTCAGTCAGCGAGACTGCTCCTAAGGATTTGTCAAATACATCTGCTTCCGCATATTTTGCAACATTTACCGTGAATAACATTCCTAAGGACAAATATTCTGCGGAGTTTAATGTAACACCTTACTGGATTACTCTTGACGGTACAAGAGTTTCTGCCGATACGGTTGTAAAAGCTGTATCACAGGGTATTTAACAACATTTCGAAGTAATAATAAGGAGAAAATTGAAATGAAGAAATTTGAATCTGCATATCTTGAAATCATATACTTCGATGTATCCGATGTTGTTTACACATCCGGCACTCCCGGTCTGACGGACGGAGGTATCGGCGGCGATACCGATACAGGTGATTTCGGCGAATTCTTTTAACTGATGCTCAGTTAATTTTAATAAGTAAGTAGCAAAGTAGGTGTGAGGGTATATGTGCTTTATATGCTTTCACGCCTATTTTTAAATCGGAAAGGGTGAGACCTTGATGGACAATAAATTAAAACGCTTGTTGGCGGTTTTATGCGCAGTGATTTTATGTGTTCAGGCAGCGCTTATAAGCGGAGGGGCTTCGCTTTTTTGCAATGCGGATAACACCGTAATAACCGAGTGGCAGCTTTATTCGGGTGAAACGCCCTTTTCGAAAAGCGGCAGCGGCGGTTTAGTACGGGAAATCAAAAATGCGGGAATTAATATTCCGGAATATTTAGAGCTTGAGGATCTGTCGCTTGAAGTAGTATTTGAAATCAAAGATGAAAATGCTCTTAATTCCTTATCCTCGGGCAGAGTGCAATTAACTCAGGATAAGGTTGATAACGCCGTCCTTACATGGAGCCTTGTGGGTCAGGCACTCAATATCGGCGATAACACCTTGAACCTTAAACTTTCGGAAGCCAATTACGAATGTGTTAACAGCGACAGAGGCTTTACCGTGAGAAAGCCGATAAACTATTTCCGCATTTTCTCTACTGTTAACGCGCAGGGCGGAAGCGCTGTTCTTAAATCGGTAAAAATCAAGGACAGCAGAGCTTTGGGTCTTGAATTCGGCAATGAAAAAACGGCGGACACATATCTTCAGTTAAGCAATAAATTATCTGAAGTTCCAATGACAATAGAAGCCGGCATTAAAAGCTCATTTACAATAACAAATACATGGACCCTCCGTGCGGGCGGCGATAAATCCAACATTGTCGGCGGCATAAAAGCGGAGGATGCCGTGACCGGTGTTACGACCGACGCGGACACGCCGGGTGCCGGAAAGAAATTTATAGAAATTAAGTCTTCGGGCAATACATTTACCGCTTTTAATAATGATTTGAATATAGTTACCGGCGATTATGAAATCGGAGATCTTGCCGTTGCGTTCTGGACATACAGTGAAACTGCGGGCAAGCTTTTTGACGGCGGTCAGATACGAATTTCAAATCAAGCGTCAGGCGAGGACGGCAAGCCGTATCTTTATTACTATGCAAATACCGTGAATGTCGAGGCGGGCTGGAATTACATTGAGCTTCCGTTGAGCAAATTTACCGCCGTTAACGATTTTAAGTTTTCGGACGGAATAAATACATTCAGGCTTCACGGCTGTAAAAACACCGCTAATATACGCACTCAGCGTATTTGTGATATTCAGCTTGTTGTTTTAAGCGATTCCGAGCGGCTTTTGCGCGCCGGCGACAGCAAAACAAATATAATCGGCGGCTTAAAGGCAAGCGATTTCACCTACGGTATGACATCTGCGGCGGACGCTCCGGGCGCCGGTGTTAAGTATACCGAATTTACATCTGACAATAAAACCTTTACCGCATTCGTAAACGACCTCGGAATAGATGTAAGCGAATACGGTCTTGAAAATCTTTCGCTTGCTTTTTGGGCGTACAGCGAAACCGCGGGCAAGCTTTTTGATGGCGGTCAGATACGAATTTCAAATAAATCGTCGGGTGAGGACAACAAGCCCAACCTTTCATATTATGCCGCAAATATTCAGGTGAAAGCAGGCTGGAACTATATAGAGCTTCCCTTATCCTCTTTTGTTTCGTCCAACAATTTTAAGCTTTCCGACGGCATAAATTCTTTCAGAATAAACGGCTGTAAAAATACAAGCAATGTCCGTATGCAGCGGCTCGGTGATTTTAAGCTTATAATTCAAAAGCAAACCGAATGGGAGCTTCGTGACGGCGGCAGTACCGCTAATCTTATAGGCGGATTGAAGTCCTCGGATATTACCGTGGGTACGGCAGGTGCCGCGGACGAAATCGGCGTCGGAGAGAAATACATACAATTCACATCGAACAATAAAACGCTTACCGCATATACCGATAACTTAAATATGTCGTTCGGCAAGCGTGATATTGAAAGCTTAGCGCTCGATTTCTGGGCTTACAGCGAAACTGCCGGCAAGCTTTTCGAAAACGGACAGCTTCGTCTTTCAAATGCGTCTGCCGGAGAGGACGGAAAACCCAATCTCACATATTCCGCCGCTTCCGTAAGCGTTAAATCGGGTTGGAACCATATAGTTATACCGCTCAGTAAATTTAATGTAACCAACGATTTTAAGCTGTCAGACGGTATTAACGCTTTTAGGCTTCACGGCTGCAAAAATACAAGCAATGTCCGTATGCAGCGGCTGGGTGGCTTCAAAATAGTTGATTTGAACGGTGCGGAAAAGCCCGATACCGTGACGGTGACCGAGGGTATTAACCCATTAAGCCTTGAATCCAATTATATGATATTCTCAAACACAAATAAAGCTGGTGACGGCGGGCGTTATGCGCTGTTTGTGACAAATAAGGGATACCCGTCTCTTGTATACGGAGACAAGCAATTTACACTGATCAGAAATGTCTTTACAGGCGAATGGACCGATATAGCGGCTGTACGCGAGGACGACGGTTTTATCAGCTTCTATATTAACGGCGACTTTGTTGCAAAAAGTACAGTAAAGGCTTCCGACATACAGGAGCCGGGAATTATTCACCGTATAGGAGCGGACGCCTCCGGCGGTCAGATTATGAAAGGCTCGATAGCCGACATAAGAATTTGGAAGACTGCGCGCACTGCAGAGGAGATAAAAAATAATATCGTGCCTAAAGTTGCCGGAACGGTAGAAAACGGATTGAATGAAAAAACATCCGGACTTCTCGGCTGTTGGCCGCTGCTCGGCAATATAGAGTATGTCACAGAAAAGATGGCTGATATTTCATCCTACGGCAATTATGCTAAATTCAAGGGTACGAGAGCGGACGACTGGATTGATTACAGCAAGCCGACAGGCTTAAAGGAAAACTATTGGACGGTTGTTTTTGTGCCCGATATGCAGGCGCTTACTAAGAACGATAAATATAACGAAACATGGCTTACCATGTCGGAGTGGATATCGGCAAATGCAGGTAAGGAAAACATAAAGCATATTATTGCCGGAGGAAGCTATGCCGGAAGCACTTCCGACGCGGCTTATAAAAGGGCTTTAAAGGGCTTCGAAATATTCAATAACGATATTTCATGGAGCGCGCTTGCAGGCAATCTTGATTACAAGAAGGATATATCGGAGCGCAACACCTCCTTATATCAAAACTATTTCGGAAAAGACGCGATAGCTTCCACTGCCGCGTCGGCAGCTTATTCGGGAAGCTTTGAGGACACTTCGGGGGTTTCTTCCACCGAAAACTCGTATTACAGATTTAATGTAAATCATATTAAGTGGATGATTTTACAGCTTGAAGCGTATCCGCGTGCTTCTGTACTTGAATGGGCGAAATCCGTTATATCAGAATACTCGGACGATAATGTTATTCTTACAACCGCGGCGTATATTGACGGAGACGGCAACTACCTGAATTCGGGCGAAGCGGGATATACCGCTTCCGACAGCTCTGTCGGCGGCAATGCGGGAGCGGACACCTCAAGCATTTGGAACGCTCTCAGCGGCTGCGGAAATATCAAAATGATACTTTGCAGCGGTTCCGGCAACGGTAAGGGAGCTATTGCGGCCAAGACCGAAAGTAACGCAAACGGCGGCAGCGTACCCGTCTTTATGATAAGCGCGGCGGATGTTGACGAAACATATTATACCTACAAGCCGCTCGGTATGCTCGGAATTATGCGTTTCAGTAACGACGGCAGCAAAATGGCTATTCAGTATTATTCACCGTCTCTTAAAAAATCATTCTCGCCCGAATACGGCGGAGCGGCGGATTCTAACAGGCATATTATTCAGCTTGACATTAAATCCTGCTCTCATACATATGCGGACGGCACAAGTATGCTTGTAAAGGTAAACGAAAATGCCGCCACCGCAATCACAAACGGATATACAGGCGATATGTACTGCCCCGAATGTGAGGAGCTGATAAGCGTCGGAGCGTTTGTAAAGGCCGCAACGGGTTCATTTGATGATAATAAGAGCAATAACACCGATAACGACGGTACAAACGACACAGGCAAAAATAATTCTTCGGAAAACGGAAATAAGTCCGATAAAGCACCGAAAACGGGCGACAGCGCCAACCCCGCCGTATGGCTTGCGGCACTGATAGCGTCGTCTGCGGCAGTTTACATTATCGGGCGCAAACGCATTAAAAACGGCAGGAGGTAATATTGTGGCAGGCAAGAAAAAAATATCAAATAAAAGCCTTGCGCTGATATTGGGTGCTTCGGCTGTAATAATACTACTTGCCGCAACGGCTATATGTCTGCTGCTGCCGCGCGGCGGCAGCAGCGGCGGAAACGATAAAACACCAGTTACGCCGGCGGAAAATATAATAGAGTATATAAAAAGGGTAGTTTACAACAAGGTTGAGCCTGAGGACCTCGGAAATCCGAATAACGATGTAGGCTTAATGCTTATAGACTGTGACGATACCAAGCCCTTCAGCACCTCTACCAATATAATGCTCGTACAGAAAAAGGGAAAATATGTTCAGGGAAAGGGCTCGTTCGGCAGGCAGTCCTCTAACAGCGCCATAGGTACAGGCGTGTTTGATAAGCCCGTTGATATTTCGAAATATAAAAACGGCAGCCTGCATATTTCAGTCTATATAAACGACCCTGAGAAAACCAAGAGAGCGTTATGGTTTGAGCTGACAAGCTCGGGCACGTTCGATAAGGAAGAAATATCCTGGGTAATTCCGCGTTCTGTTCTTAAAAAGGGATGGAATGAGTTTTATCTGTCAATTCCGGATTCGTATAAGGTCGGGAATATTGATTTTACAAAGGTAAATTTTTTCCGTTTTTATGAAGATAATCCGGGCTACGGAGTTACAATATATTACGACAACATTTATGTTACCGATAAAAAGGGAACGGTGTATGTTCCTGATCTGCCGGCGATTGAGCCTGACGATTATCAGGAAACAGCTTCTCCCTACGGTAAAATGATAATGAGCTGTAACACCGTAAATATTTTAAGCGGTATACGCAACGCAAAGGTCACAACACAGCCCGAATATGTGGTTGAGGGAACAGGCTCGTTCAGATTGGTGCCCGAGGTAGGCGCAAGCGCGTTTGTTTTCAAAAATCCTATTGATATTTCAGGCTATAAAGACGGAAATTTGCATTTGTCGCTTTATATCAACGATATATCGTATTTGACAACCAAAATTTCACTTGAGCTTACAAGCTCAGGCACGAACGATGTGGACGAATTTACATATACAATAGATTTGTCATCGCTTCAGAACGGTTGGAACCACCTGTGGCTGCCGATGGATTCTGCGGCAAAATTAGGAAATCCCAATCTTTCCAAAATCAATTTCCTGCGCATATATACAACCAAGCCGAAAACCGGACTTATTATGGCGCTTGACGATGTATATGCCACTATGAACGGTGAAAGCGACGAATATACGGAAACAACCGCTCCGGGCGGTCAGATGATTACAAGCGGTAACACCTTAAATATATTCAAATCGCTTAAAAACGCGCGGGTTACGACCAAGGAAGGCGAATATACAGAGGGAACAGGCGCATTAAAATCCACCTCCAAATACAGCGTATTGCTTGAGGGCGTTTTTAAAGCCCCTGTGGATATATCGGCATATACCGACGGATATATACACTATTCGTTATATATCGATAAGCCGTCGTCCTGCGGGGATATGATTTCTCTGGAGCTTGCAAGCTCGGGCAGCTCAAGTACGGACAAATATACGTTTATAGTTAAGACAAACACGCTGAAGAGCGGTTGGAACGAAGTGTATATTCCGTTCGGCAAGGGCATCAAAAAAGGAAATCCGAATCCGGCGGCTATTAATTATATACGCCTCTACCACACAAACAACGATAAAAACGGAGTAGATATAAAGGCAATAATAGACAATGTCTGTGCGGTAAATAAGCAAAGCGATATTTATACCGAAACCCAAGTCGGAAGCGGTAAAATGATAGCGAGCTGTAACACCATTAATGTGTTCAAGACTCTGGAAAATGCCGCTGTCACGGTTACTCCCCGTGAATTTGTAGAGGGAAGCGGCGCATTTAAGTCTGTTAATTATAAGGGTCTTATAATGCTCGGAATACTTGAAAACACGGTTGATATTTCGGCTTATCACGACGGATATGTGCATATTTCTTTCTATGTTAATAACACTGAATTGCTTAAAAACGATGTTGCGGTTGAAATTTCAAGCAGCACTGAATTTGACAAGGAAGAGTATCAGTGGAACATAGATAAGAAGAGCTTATCAAACGGCTGGAACGAGTGCTTCCTCAAAATTTCCGACGCTTCAAAGAGCGGTTCGGCGCCCAATGAAAAGGCAATCAAGCGTATAAGAATTTATTCCGCCGACCGACAGGAGGGCGTTGTTACGATTGTCGACAGCATATATGCGACAATGAGCAAAATACCCGAAAACGCGTGTGAATGCGGAAGACCGATATACGCAGGGGATATTGCGCTCGGAAACTGTATGTGCAACTTTGCCGAAGCGTTCAATATGAAGCTGACCTCAAACCGCGCCGAGGGTGATAAAGCGCTGCAGGTTAAAAATCCGCTTGCGGATATGCACGCCGTTTTAAAGAACCCCGTGGATATTTCAGGCTCCGAAAACGGATATATACATCTGCGTATTTATGTTGACAGTGTAAAGAAGCTTAAAAACAACATAAGCTTTGAAATTACAAGCTCCGGAACCTACGACAAGGACGAGTACGGCTGGGAGATAAAGAAAAGCGCTTTGAAATCCGGTTGGAACGAGATTACCCTGTCGTTTGACAAGGCGGCGGTAACGGGCAAGCCGAATTTGAATGCGATAAACTACTTCAGAATAAGCTCACCGCAGGCAAACAAAAATCTTGTGCTTATTTTGGATGATGTATACGCGGCAGGAAAATAAAAGCATTAACTGTCCGGCTGTGCTGTGATGCGGTGCGGCCGGACAAATGCTTTAAATGATGCCGACAGGTTTGAACCCGCCTGAAACAGAGTGATTTCGGCATTTTGGGTTTGTCGTTATCGCAAGGCGGCAATTAACGAATATTTTAATATGGCTATGCGAAAAATCTATTGCTTAAAAACGGGTTCGGATTATTATCGCTTGCCAATACAGGATGGATTTTATGGGAAAAGGACGATTTAAGTGGCAAACAAGGGGCAAAGCCCTAACGGAAAATACGGTCTGCGGTAAGAATTACCGTTTTACCGTGCTTACCCCGAAAATGATAAGAATGGAATATTCGGATAACGGTGTATTTGAAGACAGGGCGTCTCAAAGGTTTTTTTACCGTGATTTCGAAAAAAACACCTTTTCCGTCACAAGAAAAAACGGTGTTTTAAGAATTGAAACATCAGACCTTGCCGTTGAATATACCGAAGAAACGAAATTCGGTAATGAAACACTCAGTATTGCCTTAAAAGGCTTTCCCGCAAGCGTCTGGCGGTTCGGTGAAAATGCCGACCAGCTTAAGGGTACGGCTCAGACGCTTGATTTGGCAAACGGCGAAATTCCGTTGGACGACGGGGTTTGCTCACGCAACGGTTATACCGTTGTAGATGACAGCGACAGTCTTTTACTTACAGACGACGGTTGGTTTGCCGTCGGCAATGAGGGCAGACAGGATATATATTTCTTTGGCTACGGCCACAGCTATCTTGAGTGTATAAAGGATTATTACCGTCTGACGGGCGCGCCTCCGCTTCTGCCCGATTACGCGTTGGGGAATTGGTGGAGCAGATTTTACGATTATACGCAGGACGAATATTGCGCGCTTATGGAACGGTTTGAAAGGGAAAATATACCTTTTTCGGTAGCTGTTATTGATATGGGCTGGCATACGCAGCCGAAGGATATTTCCGAAAACCGCATTAACGATTCGAGAGATAATCCCGGTTGGACGGGATATAGCTGGAACAAAAAGCTTTTTCCGGATTACAAGGCGTTTTTGAAATTTCTCAAAGCGCATAATCTTAAAACATCTCTTAATCTTCATCCGGCACAGGGTGTCGGCTGTCATGAGGATATGTATGAGGCTATGGCAAAGGCGTGCGGAATCGACCCCGCAAGCCGCAAGCTCGTAAAGTTCGATTGCCTTAGTCAGAATTTTATGGAAAATTACTTTGATGTAATACACCATCCGTATGAAAAGGACGGTGTTGACTTTTGGTGGATAGATTGGCAGCAGGGCAACGATTATTGGTGGATTCACGATGAGGAGCATCCCGCAAGTTCGCTTGAAAAAATGGATCCGCTTTGGTTGCTTAATCATTTACATATTATTGATATAAGCCGTAACGGTAAAAGGCCGATGCTGTTTTCAAGATACAGCGGTTTAGGCTCGCACAGATATCCCGTGGGATTTTCGGGGGATACGGTTGTAAGCTGGGAATCGTTGGATTTTCAGCCTTATTTTACGGCAAATGCGTCTAATGCGGGTTACAGCTGGTGGAGCCATGACATAGGCGGACACCGCGACGGATACAGAGACGATGAAATGGTGCTTCGCTGGATGCAGCTCGGTGTTCTTTCCCCGATAAACAGATTGCACTCCACAAACAATTTATTTGCGGGTAAGGAGCCGTGGAATTTACATCCGTATTTTGCGGAAACAGCAAAAAAATGGCTTAGATTCAGATATAGGCTTTTCCCGTATATCTACACTATGAATTACAGAAACCATGCCGAGCTTACCCCGATGATTTTGCCTATGTATTATTCTCATCCCGAGAAGGACGCGGCATATCGGTGCCCAAATCAGTATTGGTTCGGCAGTGAATTTTTTGTAAGCCCCATAACCGAAAAGGCTGATGATAAGACCTTCCTTGCAAAGTCAAGAGTGTGGCTGCCCGAGGGTAAATGGATAGACGCGTTTAACGGATTTGTTTATAACGGCGGTAAGGAAACCGAAGTTTACCGCTCATATGAGCAATATCCCGTGTTTGCGAAGCCGGGCGCTATTGTGCCTATGGAAAAGTTCGAGGGCGGAAACAGTCTCGGAAGAAAAGAGGATATGGAGCTGTATGTCTTCGCGGGAGCCGACAATACATTTACAATGTACGAGGACGAGGGCGAATACAGCAGATTTGAAGACGGCGTTTGGGCAAAGACCGATTTTGAATTCAAATGGGGAAGTAATGCGGAATTACGGATTTGCGCCGCTGTCGGAGACAGAACGATATTACCCGAAAAACGCAGCTGGACAGTGAAATTCAGAGGCTTTAAAAGGCCCGAATGTGTAAAAATATCGGTGAACGGCAATGAAAGCAAAGCCGATTTTGAATATGATGAGGAACACGCAACGGTTACGGTTGCGGTGAACGGTATCCTAACCGATAAGGATATTAAAATCATATGTATGGGTAATGACGGACTGCTTTACGATAATTCCTTTGCGCGCAAGCGTATTTTCAATATCATACTTCATTCACAGATAGGCTACCCTATGAAGATGCGAATATGGGAATACCTTAAAAGACCTGTGCATAACAGATTGTTTGCCGTATGCACAGAGCCTGAACAGCAGGTCTTGCTGCGTGCCATTGAGGAAATGCTTGATTTGGAAGGAAAATAGTTTATTAGCAGAGTTGTCTTCTATAATACTCTCGTTAAATTATTTTCTTACTGACAGAAAGGTTGAAGAATAATGAACAAGAAAAAATATATCCTTATAGCTCTCTCTTTAATTGCGGTTGCCTTAGTCACTTCGGCGTGTAAGCAGTCAAAGCAGGCAAAGAGTGATAATACAAGCAATAGCAGCGGTATTTCCGCAAGCGAGACCGAAACCTCAAAGGAAAACAGCGGCGATTTCAGTCAGTTTACCGAGGAAGAAAGCAATAGTGAAGCTTCAAGGGAAAACACCGCTTCAAAAACCGAAAATAAATCCGCTTCCGATAATAAAAGCGCCGCGGACAATAAAGGTACAAGCTCTAAAGACACCGCCGATAATAACGGCACGGCTGACAGCAAAGACGCTTCCGACAACAGCAGCTCGGCCGATAATAAGGATCAGAGTTCGGAGGATAAAGCGTCGCAGCCGACAGGCGGAATAAATGTCGCAAGCGACACTGCCGCTGATTTCGGACCTTTGTTTTAAAAACAAGTAAAAGCAAAATTAATAAACCGTCTGAAGAATTTTAAGGAGCACTCTTTGGTTCTTCGGGCGGTTTGATTTTAACTGCGCCGTATGTAAGGTAATTTCTGCCGGCTATTGACAAACAACAGGTTTATGGTACAATTAAATGGTTACTTAAAAACACTAATATGTAACGGAGGCAAAAATATGAATATTTGGCACGATGTTTCACCCGAGCGCATAAAACCCGAAAGCTTCCTCTCTGTTATCGAAATAACAAGGGGAGACAAGAAAAAATACGAGCTTGATAAAGAAACAGGATGTATAATACTGGACCGTATTCTGTATACCTCTATGCAATATCCGGCAAATTACGGATTTATTCCGCGCACTCTTGCGGACGACGGAGATCCGCTTGATGTTTTGGTGCTGTGCAACGAGCCTTTGGATCCGCTCGTATTGGTGGAATGTTACCCCATCGGCGTGCTTACAATGCTTGACGGCGGAAAAAACGATGAAAAAATAATTGCCATTCCGTTTAAGGACCCCACATATAATTGCTTTGACAGCGTGGATGAGCTTCCCAAGCATTTGTTTGACGAGATGAGACACTTTTTCTCGGTATACAAACAGCTTGAGGGTAAGGAAACGGCGGTTGATAAAATAGGCGGCAGGGAAGAGGCCGTAAAAATCATAGCCCGTTGTATTGAAAGCTACAACGGCAAATACAGTGATAAAAAATGAGCTTTAACATAATGTCGGCTGTTTTGTATACGGCGAACGCCGCGGATAAAATAGGCGGCTGGTATCCTGAGCTTAAGGCTGTTTACGCAGTCATAGGCTCGGTGATTTCGGCAATGCTTATTTACAAAACAGTCTATAAAATAATAGGTCTTTTCTTTACAAGGAAATTTCCGCCTGCAAAAAAGCAACACAAGTATGCTGTCGTAATTGCCGCACGAAATGAGGAAAAGGTAATCGGCAACCTGCTTGACAGTATAAAAAAGCAGGATTACCCGCCGGAGCTTGTGACTGTGTTTGTGGTGGCGGATAACTGCACGGACAAAACCGCAGCTGTTGCACGCAGGGAAGGCGCTGTTTGCTATGAACGGTTTGACAGCGAGCATAAAACAAAGGGCTACGCCTTACAGTTCCTGTTTGACAGAATAGGCGAGGACTACGGCCGTGAATCGTTTGAGGGGTATTTTGTTTTCGATGCGGATAACCTGCTTAAATCCGATTACATTTCCCGAATGAACGATTCGTTCGACGCGGGCGAGAAGATAATAACCTCGTACCGCAACACAAAGAATTTCGACGAAAGCTGGGTTGCCTCTACATATGCGCTGCACTGGCTGAGATCTATAAGATTTAACCACCGCGCCCGTTCGGTGTTAAGGCTTGCTACGAACATACAGGGAACAGGCTTTCTGTTCGCGAGCGAGGTTGTAAGAGACGGCTGGAAGTACACCTCCCTTACAGAGGACAGAGCGCTTACGGCGGACGCCGTCGCGCAGGGTTACGCAATAACCTACAACGATGCGGCGGAGTTCTACGACGAACAGCCCACAAGCCTTAAAATCGCTTTAAGACAGCGGCTTCGCTGGTCTAAGGGGCATTTGCTTGCCTTTGCCGAAACAGGTCCCTACCTTTTTATAAATATTTTTTGCGGCAAACACTTTTTAAAAACGCGTTGGAATAAAGATAAGAAAAAGGGACAAAAGGGATTTAGGCAATTCTGCCTTAACATTGCGGAGTCGGTAAGACACCGTGCGGCTTCTTACGATACGCTTATGCAATTAACTCCGTTTTCCGTTATAAACATAGTAAAATGGCTTATTGTCCCTGTGGCGGCTTACGGCTTTTACTGTTATGCCGCGGGGATAAGCGGAGCGGCGATTTTTACCAAGAGCACGCTTTTAGGCTCTTTACTGAAATTTATTTTTCCTGTTAAAATAAGCTCCCGACCGGGCGTTCAGGCGCTGTTTCTCGGTATACTTGTGGCGGTTTGGGGGCGGATACTGTATAGGCTCGGGAAAAAACTTTAAAAAACGGTTTAAGCTTTTTATTTTTTTTTAATTGAGCATAAAAGGATTAAAAAGCTGCCGCTTTCGAAAATTTTGCTTTATTCCTTTACTTGGCCTACCTTTGATATTATCGGAAGATATACGCAGTATGTGGCTTTGTTTAAAAAGGTAACATGGAAGCCCATTCCGCACGAAAGCCGAGTTACGATAGATGATTTGCACGAAGCGTCCGATATTAAGGAAAAGCAGAAAACAACGGTATAAAACAAAAAGCTCCGAAATTCGGAGCTTTTTTGATGCTTATAATTAATCTGTTACGGTTATGGATTTTATTATCGGCTGATTATCGGGAAGTACGGTTCCGTTCGAATCCGCAACGGGTGTGTTTTCGGCGATTTTATCCACAACATCCATTCCCTCGGTAACATGACCGAACGCCGCATACGAGCCGTCTAAATAATCGGCGTCCTTATGCATTATAAAGAACTGTGACGACGCGCTGTTCATATCCTGCGAGCGAGCCATTGAAATAACCCCTCTTTTATGGGATATATCATTCTTAACGCCGTTATTTGAAAACTCGCCCTTAATGTTTTTGTCGCTTCCGCCCGTTCCGTTGCCCTTCGGGTCGCCGCCCTGAATCATAAAGCCGGATATTATACGGTGGAATGTAAGTCCGTCATAAAAGCCGCTTTTGGCAAGGTTTATAAAATTCTCGGTGGTTATGGGAGCGGTGTCCCCGTCAAGCTCAAGCTTTATCTCGCCGTAATTTTCAACCGTTATTACCGCGTGATGAATTCCATAGCCCGAGGAGGTATCGTCCGTAGTTTCGGCTTCCTTTTTGCCGCAGGAGGCAAATGAAAGACAAAGCACTGCCGATAAAAGTATCGCCGCTGTTTTTTTAATGTTCATTTCTGTCACCTTTCTTTTTACCGTACGGTATATATTTAACACGCCTTTTTCTGAGCCGTGAAATATTAAGTCTCACAACCATAATTATAAATATCAGAACAGCCGCCGCTATTACAATATAGACTATCTTCATATACGCCGAAGAGAAGAACCGTTTGACATATTTAAGACCTATAAGCAGTCTGCTTGCCTTTACCGAGCTTCCCGCGACAAGATTAACCGTTCCGATAACCTGCTCCGCGTATATTATGTCCGCCGTGCCGAGAATTTCACCCTTTTTAACGGGTGCTTCGGTTTTTTCCTTTGAAAGCTTGGGCTTTACAACTATCGTTGAATCGTCTGCTCCATTTGGTAAGACCGTTTTAAAGGATTTTTCAAAGTAGAGCGCTACAAAATCGGTATCAAACGAAAGCTCTACCGGCATTTCGCATACAGGGTCGGTAGAACCGGCAACCTCTTTGAATGAGAAATTATTAAATGCCCAGCGGTACAGGTTTGCGCTTTCTATAAATTCGACGCGGCGGCCGAGGTTATAGGGGCAATTCATAAGTATGCACATATAGTTATAATTGCCGTATGAGGCTGTGCTTACAAGGCAGCGCCCCGCTTCGTCCGTAAAACCGGTTTTAACGCCGTGCGCATACTGATAATAATAATTTGTCGTTGTGTCCTGCATAAGATTTGTGGTTGATATTGTGCGGGCAGGCGACATATTGGTTGCCTCTATCGTATATCTCGGAGATTCGCATACCTTCTTAAAGGTCTCGTTTTTAAGCGCGTATTTTGTAAGGGTGTATACATCTCGGACGGTTGTGTAGTTATTCTCATCGTGTAGGCCTACGGGATTTGCGTAATGCGTGCCCGAAAGTCCGAGCTCGGCGGCCTTGTTGTTCATCATATCGACAAAGGCTTCTACCGAACCGCCGTAATAAATTGCGGCAAGGTAGGCGCAGTCGCCGAACGAGGACATTAGCACGGTGTATACTAAATCAAGCTGAGTTATTTCTTCATCAACTTTAAGGGTTGAAACAGAGCTTCCCGTTCCCGAAATGAGCTTTTGAACCTCTTTTGTCATGGCAACCTTGCCGTCGGGGTTGTAATTTTCGCTTTCAAGCATCAGCGTTACCGTCATTATTTTGGTGAGCGACGCGGGATACATTTTTTTATCCACATTATTGCTGTACAGCACCTCGCCCGTATCAAGAGATACAAGCATACCTGCCTTAGCGGTAATATCGAAGCCCGAAACCTCATACGCCGAGGCGTTAAGAGGAATGACAATTACTGAAATTGTCAAAAAAATTATGAAAATTACGGAAAAAATCTTTTTTAGCATGGAAATCTCCCTGAATATGTTGTATAATCGTATTATATCACAACTCTATTTTTATTTAAAGACCTAAATTGAATTTCGGCAGGTGAATTTTACGGTATACATAACAGGGGATATGCACGGCTGTCTCGAGCGGCTTTACGATAAAAATTTCAGAAAACTGAAAAGCGGCGACATACTTATTGTATGCGGCGATTTCGGTTATATTTTTTCGGGCGGAAAGACCGAGCGTCAGGTTATAGATTTTCTTGCGACGCGGCGGTTTGTTACCGCCTTTGTGGACGGAACGCACGATAATCTCGATACCATCTGTAAGGCGAGGGTTACATATTGGCACGGCGGAATGGTTCACAGAATAAAGGGTAATCTTATTCATCTTATGCGAGGCCAAATATTTGAAATAGACGGAAACAGCTTTTTCACCTTCGGCGGAGGGGAAAGCACGGATAAGGATATGCGCCTTGAGCAGGGAAACTGGTGGCGCGAGGAGGAACCGACCCCTGCCGAAATGGCGGAGGGAGCAAAACGGCTTGACGAGGCGGGTCTTAAGGTCGATTACATAATAACACACGAGCCGCCGTCCCTTGTTAAAAGCGCGATACTTATGCGCAGGGGGGACGCCGACCGTGTAAATAAGCTTAACGGTTATCTTGAGGAGATAGGGCGTTCGTGCGATTTTAAGCATTGGTACTTCGGCTCTCTGCATGAGGACAGGGTAATAACCGAACGCCATACCTGCGTTTTTAAGAATATGATACCTATAAAGGATACGGACAAAAGGCAGCAGAACAGTGAGAATAAGGATAAATTCGAGCTTGTCGGCACCGACGCTTGACATATATGGTATAATTATTCTATACTGGCGGCGGTATTTTTAAATTAATGCCGCTCGGTTTCAAATTTTTCTTCGGAGGAAGTTTATGTTCAATACCGACAGATTATGCCCCGGCTGTATGAGCGACAACGGCGGCGAGAAAGTTTGCCCCGTCTGCGGCTGTGAATCGGCTTCGCAAAATCCGCAGGATTATCTTCCGGTCGGCTTTTTGCTGAATAACCGTTATTCTGTGGGACTTATAAAGTCGCACAACGGCACGGAAACCGTATATATCGGTTGGGATAATTTAAAAAATACCTCGGTAAAAATCAAAGAGTACCTTCCCGTTGGCTTTTGCGAGCGCAAGAGCGACGGCGCCGTTTCAATGCTTAAGGGCGGCGAGTACACTTTTAACGAGGGACTTATGGAATTTATCGATATTAACCGTTTTATCGTCAATTCCGAGCTGCCTTCCCTTATGCCTGTAACCGACGCGTTTGAGGAAAACGGCACGGTCTACGCCGTTATGCAGAACATATCGTATATTACAATGCGTGAGTTTTTAAACAAAAACGGCGGCGCTCTTAAATGGGAGCAGGCAAGACCTCTCTTTCTTCCTCTTATAGATACGGTAAAGGGTATGAATGACGCCGGCATTGTTCACGGCGGAATTTCAAACGAAACCGTACTTGTAGGGCGTGACGGCAAGCTGCGTATTTCGGGCTACGGAATAAGAAAATTCCGCTGTGCCGACAGCGAGCTTGAATCGCAGGTCTTTTCCGGCTTTGCCGCAATAGAGCAGTATGATTCTTCAAAGCTTCATATTGATACCTATACTGATGTTTACGGACTTTGCGCCGTTCTCTTTAATGTGCTTATAGGCACTGTTCCGCCCGAAGCAACGCTCAGGCTTAAAAACGATTCGATGTCTATTCCGGCAAAATTTGCCGAGGAGCTTCCCCGTCATGTGCTGTCTGCACTTGCTAACGGCTTGCAGGTGATGCCCGAAAACCGCACGCAAAATATCGAGGAATTTAAGAACGAGCTTGTATATGCCGAAACGGCGGCGGATAAAAGACCCGAAAAACGCGTTAAGGAGAACGGAGATAAGCAAAGCCCCGCAAGAACTAAAAAGAAGGGCGGCACCGCTAAATATGTTGTGATTTCCTCGGCGTGTACTGCGGCGGTATTTCTTGTGGCGGCAGTGCTTATATTCACGGTGTTTAAAAAGGATATATTCGGAAAGAAAAATTCCTCGGAGCAGAGCGTAAGCGCGTCGGAGGATGCGCCGTCGGTAGATTCCATAGGCGCTATCGACAGCGGAGCGGAGGTTTCGGATGTGCTTTTCCCCGTTCCTCAGCTTACGGGTAAATACTATGCCGAGCTTGTTGACAATACCGAAAACACCGAATATGAAAAATTCCAGTTCGTAATTAAGGGCAAGGAATACAGCGATAAGTTTGCCAGAGGACAGATATGCGCTCAATCCTTGGCGGAGGGCACCAATGTTGTAAGAGATACTAAAATAGAGATTACGATAAGCCTCGGGCCTAAGGAAATCAAGATTGCGAATGTTAAGGGTCTTGATGAAAACAGCGCTAAAATAGAGCTTTTAAAGCAAGGCTTTTTGTATGACAATATAGAGGTGCTCGAAAAGTATGACGAGGACAAGGATCCCGGAACGGTTATTGAGCAGGAACCTAAATACGGAACGCAGATAAGCGCGGAGTCGCCAGTGAAGATATACATTAATTCATACGGCGGCTCGGACTCCTCGGCTTCCTCCGGCTCGTCTGTGGGTTGATTTTAAAATAGGTACTTGATTTTTTATAACGCTTGTGTTATAATGTTTGCATTAAGTAAGCAGAAAGGTGAGTGGGGCGACCCGCTCACTTTTGTTTTGCGCATCTGTATTGGAGATGGTTAAGTGGCAAATTCAGCCGAAAGGGTCTACGGTCTTATAAAGGACGCGGTAGAGGAGCAGGGCGTAAGCCTTTGGGATGTCCGCTTTATAAAGGAGGGGGCATCGTGGTATCTGCGCGTATTTATAGATAAGCCGGAGGGTATAAGTATCGACGACTGCACCAATGTGTCGCACGCGATAGACCCTATTATAGATGCGGCAGACCCTATTGATGTTTCGTATTATCTTGAGGTATGCTCTCCCGGAATAGAAAGGGAGCTTACCCGTCCGTCGCATTTTGAAAAATCGGTGGGAAGCACCGTGCATTTGAAGCTTTATAAGCCGAAAGACGGAGTGCGTGAGTTTACGGGCAGGTTAATTTCGGCTGACGGCGACATTGTAATAGATGTAGACGGCACGGAATATGCGTTTGCTCTTAAAGAAATATCTAAAGCAAATATACAGTAATGTTCGGAGGAATAAAGAAAAATGGCAGTTAGAAAATCGTCAAAGGCAAAAACAGACAGTACAAGGGAGTTTTTCGACGCCCTAAAGCTTATGGAAGAGGAAAGAGGTATTCCGAAGGAATTTATAGCGGAAAAAATTGCGGACGCTATTGTTGTGGCTGCCCGTAAGGATTACGGCGGAAACGATATTGTTTCTTGCGTTATCGATACGGAAAAGGAAATTTTCAGCGTTACCGCCCGTAAAACCGTTGTTGACGAGGTGATGGACCCGTATACCGAGATTTCAAAGGAGGACGCGGCTAAAATTGATTCGAGCGCAGTGGAAAACGGATTTGTTGATATAAAGCTTGACCCCAAGAAGTTCGGCCGTGTGGTAGCACAGAATTCAAAAAACAACTTCCGTCAGGGCGTAAGAGAGGCGGAGAGAGGTCAGGTATTGGCAGAGTTCCAAAGCCATAACCGTGAGCTTGTAACCGCGGTCGTTCAGCGTATCGACCCCAAAACCGGCAACGCAATACTTACAATCGGACATAATGAGGCAACTCTCCCGAAGCTTGAGCAGGTGCCTGATGAGGTCCTTACAGAGGGCGAGCATATTAAGGTATATGTTGTCGATGTAAAGGAAACCGAGCGCGGAGCTAAAATAATGCTTTCGCGCACACATCCGGGTCTTGTTAAGCGCCTGTTTGAAACAGAGGTTCCCGAAATATTCGACGGTACTATTGAGATAAAGGCGGTTTCCCGTCAGGCAGGCTCACGCACAAAGATAGCCGTATGGTCCGCAAATCCCGAAATAGACGCCGTAGGCGCTTGTATAGGACCGAGAGGCGCCCGTGTAAATAAGATAGTCGAGGAGCTTGCGGGCGAAAAGATAGATATAGTAAGATACAGCGACGACCCGAAGGTATTTGTATCCGAGGCGCTTTCTCCGGCAAAGGTAGTGTCAGTTGAAATAGAGAGCGAGGAGCCGAAGGTCTGCAAGGCAAGCGTACCTGAAGCGCAGCTGTCGCTTGCGATAGGCAATAAGGGACAGAATGTAAGGCTTGCGGCAAAGCTTACGGGCTGGAAGATAGACATTCACCCCGAAAGCGGATTTTTCGGCGAGTAATCTTTAAGGAGCAGGATTATGTCAGCAAAAAAGATACCTATGCGTATGTGTACGGGCTGCCGTGAAATGAAGCAAAAAAGCGAGCTTATACGCGTTGTGAAAACACCCGAGGGGGATATTAAGCTTGACACGACAGGCAGGCTTAACGGCAGAGGAGCATATATATGCAAATCGCCCGAGTGTCTTAAAAAAGCGCAGAAATCAGGCGCTCTGTCAAGGGCGTTCGGCTGTGAGGTGCCCGAAAGCGTGTTTTCCGAAATAGAAGGTGAGCTTAACGGTGGACAGTAAAAAAATCACCGCGCTGTTAGGCTTTGCTTCCAAGGCGGGAAGGCTCAGCTACGGGGCGGACGCCGCTTTAAAGTCCGTAAAGGAAAAAAAGGCTCGGCTTATAGTAATCGGCAGTGATGTTTCGGATAAAAGCCGTAAGGAAGCGGAATTTTTTGCAGGCAAGGAAAATGTAAGGACACTTGTTCTTGAAGAATTGGATATAGCTGCGGTATCTGCCGCAGTCGGCCGCAGATGCGGAATACTGTCGGTTAATGACAGCGGTTTTGCCGACGCCGTTTTAAAGGCGTAGTTGAAGGAGGAAATGCTAATGACAAATAAATATAAGATCAGTGATCTTGCAAAGGATTTTAATGTCAGTTCAAAGGATATAACGGATATTGTGGCGGAAAAGACGGGTACCGCCAAAAAAAGCGGAGCGGTGCTTAACGAAGCGGAAATAAGCGTGGTTTTCAGCGCTTTGCTTAATAAAAACGAGGTCAAGAGCCTTGACGAATACTTTGCAACCGGCGCGGAATCCCGCGCGGCGGCAAAAAAGGCAAGAGAAGAAGAAAAAAACAAAAAGCTTGCCGAGCAAATGGCTATTCTTGAACAGCTTAAAGCGGCTGCCGCGGCTCAGAACGGCGAAAAGGCTCCCGTAAAAGAGGAACCGGAGGTTAAAAAGCCGGTCAAGGAGAAAAAAGAGGAGCCTCAGACCGTCGAGAAACCGGAAGAAAAGCCTGCCGAAAGGAAGCCTGAAAAGAGCGCTGAAAAGCCGGCTGCCAAAAAGCCCGAGGCAAAGAAAACAGAAGAGAAGAAGCCCGAAGAAAAGAAACACGGCGTTTCGGATCCCAAGCCCTTTGTTTCGCAGAAAAAGGATAAAAAGCCGGGTGAGGCTCCCAAAAGAGGACCTGCCGAAATACGCCATATCGATACCCGTACCTCAAATGTCAACATTGATAAATACAATGAAAAGTACGAGAGAATTGCTCCCGCAAACACAATGCGAGACAATTTCTCACGCAAGCAGAAGATAAAACAGAAATCGCAGGATTACCGCCGTCCGCAGGGTGTAAAGCGCGAGACCGAGGCGGACAAAATGCGCAGACTTCAGCTTGAGCGCATAAAGAAAACTCCGATAACCGTTACGGTGGGCGATGAAATAACGGTAGGCGAGCTTGCCGCCGCGCTTAAGAAAACCGCCGCAGAGGTTATTAAGGTGCTTCTTAAGCTCGGAATGATGGCAACCGTTAATCAGGTGATAGATTACGATACCGCCGAAATAGTTGTAACCGAAATGGGCGCTAAGATTGAAAAGCAGGTAGTCGTTACCATTGAAGAGCAGATAATGGACGATACCGAGGATAATGCGGAAAACCTTAAGCCCAGAAGTCCCGTTGTGGTTGTTATGGGTCATGTTGACCACGGTAAGACCTCATTGCTTGACGCTATAAGAAATACCGCGGTTACTGATACCGAGGCAGGCGGAATTACACAGCATATCGGCGCTTACAGGGTAAACTGCAAGGGCGAGGATATAACCTTCCTTGACACACCCGGTCACGCCGCATTTACCTCCATGCGTAAGAGGGGCGCAATGGCTACGGATATAGCCGTGCTTGTTGTCGCCGCGGACGACGGTATAATGCCGCAGACTATTGAGGCGATAAACCACGCTAAAGCGGCAAATGTTCAGATGATAGTCGCAATCAATAAAATGGATAAGCCGGAGGCTAATCCCGACAGAGTTCTCCAACAGCTGACCGAGCAGGGTATCGTACCCGAGGAATGGGGCGGCGATGTTATCTGCGTTCCCGTTTCCGCAAAGACCCATATGGGTATAGATAAGCTGCTTGAAAACATACTTCTTGTAGCTGAAATGATGGAGCTTAAGGCAAACCCCGACAGAAGAGCAAAGGGTATTGTAATCGAAGCCCGTCTTGATAAGGGCAGAGGACCCGTAGCTTCGCTTCTTGTACAGAACGGAACGCTCCATACGGGCGATATAATCGTTGCGGGCACATCTGTCGGCCGTGTGCGTGTTATGACTAACGAAAACGGCAGAGAACTTAAGGACGCAGGTCCGTCGGTTCCTGTTGAGATAACAGGTCTTGCCGAAACTCCGAACGCGGGCGATGTGTTCGACGCGGTTTCCGATGAAAGACTTGCAAGAGAGCTTGTTGAGCAGAGAAAGCAAAAGGCTAAGGAAGAGGCATTCAACGCAAAACAAAAGGTTACGCTTGACAATCTCTTTGAACAGTTAAGCGAGGGCGACCTTAAAGAGCTTAACATTATTGTTAAAGCCGATGTTCAGGGCAGCGTTGAAGCGGTAAGAGAAAGCCTTGTAAAGCTCTCAAACGACGAGGTAAGAGTAAATGTTATCCACGGCGGCGTGGGCGCTATAAACGAATCGGATGTAATGCTGGCTCAGACTTCCGGCGCTATTATAGTAGGCTTTAATGTCCGTCCTGACGGCGTTGCAAAGGCCGCGGCGGAGCGTGACGGCGTTGATATGCGTATGTACCGTATCATTTATGACTGCATTGAAGAGGTTAAGTCTGCAATGAAGGGTATGCTGGCTCCGAAATACCGTGAAAATCAGCTCGGTACGGCGGAGGTTCGCACCGTTTACAAAATCTCCAATGTCGGTACGGTTGCGGGCTGTTATATTACAAACGGCAAGGTTACACGCTCCTGTCAGATTCGTGTTGTGCGCGACGGCATAGTTATATGCGAGGATAAGATAGATTCTCTGCGCCGCTTTAAGGACGATGTCAAGGAAGTGGCACAGGGCTACGAATGCGGTATCGGACTTGAAAAATTCGCCGATATTAAAGAGGGCGACCAGTTCGAAGCCTTTATTATGGAGGAGTACAGAGATTAATGGCAGGATACAGAATCAACCGTATTGAGTCAGATATCAAAATTGCGCTGTCGGAGCTTTTAAGAGAAATAAAGGATCCGCGCGTAAGCCGGCTTTTAAGCATAGTCAAGGTAAATGTTTCGGGCGACCTTTCTTACGCTACCGTTTATGTCAGCGCAATAGAGGGGTATGAGCAAACCGTAAGCTCGGTAAAGGCGTTGAAGGGCGCTTCAGGCTTTTTACGCAGGGAGCTTGGTGCAAGGCTCATCTTAAGAAAGGTGCCGGAACTGCGCTTTGTGGCGGACGATTCCATTGAACAAAGCGCCAATATTTCGAGAATAATCGAATCATTCGGCGAGGAAGGAAAAAATGAGAAATAAAAATAATGACGGCTGCCGTGATTTAACACTCCGGCAGACCGCAAGATTTTTAAAAAAGCACGATAATTATATTATCCTTACCCACGCGTCGCCTGACGGCGACACGCTGGGCTCGGCCTTTGCGCTTTATTACGGGCTTAAGGAAATAGGAAAAGTAGCTTGCGTCATCTGTCCCGATGTAATACCCGAAAAGTATAATTATTTTGCAAGACCGACCGACCATGTGCAAAGGAACGACGCTACGATAATAGCGGTCGATGTTGCGGATAAAAAACTGCTCGGCAGTCTTCAGGACGATTTCGGCGATATAGTTGACCTTAATATCGACCATCATATATCAAATGTCCGTTTTGCGAAAAACCTGTATCTTGACGCAGACGCCGCGGCTACGGCGGAAAGTATGTACGAACTGCTTTCCATTATGAAGGTCAATATAAACGATGTTACGGCAAAGGCGCTTTATACCGGAATAGCCACGGACACGGGCTGTTTTAAGTATTCAAATGTTACGGCAAAAACACATATTATAACCGCTCAGTTATATGAATACAACATAGACGCGCCCGAAATTAACAGACTTATGTTCGATACAAAATCCCGTAAGCTTTTGGAGCTTGAGAGAATGGTGCTTGACGCCTCCGAATTTCATTTTGACGGCAGGTGCATACTTTTGCCTGTTACTGCCGAAATGCAGGAAAAAACAGGCTGCAGCGGCACAGAGCTTGAGGGGATTGCGGTTATTTCAAGAAGCGTTGAGGGCGTTGTCGCCGGCGTAACGTTAAAGCAGACGGATGACAATGAGTTTAAGGTCTCTTTGCGCACCTATCCGCCGCTTGACGCCTCGTTGATATGTAAAAAGATAGGCGGCGGCGGTCATAAGGGAGCGGCGGGAGCGTCGCTTACCGGAACCTTAAGTGAAGTTAAGGAAAAGGTTTTGGCTGCCGTGGAAGAGGTTATGGAGGAAGCTTATGCAGGGGCTTGTACTCGTAAATAAGCCTGACGGAATAACCTCGTTCGGGGCAGTAGCGCACATAAAGAGAGCCGCAAAGGAAAAGCGTGTGGGGCATACGGGAACACTCGACCCTATGGCTACGGGCGTATTGCCTGTGCTTTTGGGGAGAGCCACCGCTTTGTCTTCGCTTTTGCTTGACGCGGACAAGTCGTATACGGCGACGGTACGGCTCGGCGTAACCACGGATACGGACGATATAACCGGCACAGTGCTTGAGGAAAAGCCTGTTTGTGTAACGGCGGACGAGCTGTCCGATGCGGTAAAGCATTTTACGGGGGAAATTATGCAAAGACCCCCTTTTTACAGCGCGCTTAAAAAAGACGGAGTAAGGCTTTACAGCCTTGCGAGAAAGGGCGAGCTTACCGATATTCCAAAGCGTTCGGTCAAGGTTTTTTCCGCTGAAATCATAAAACCTCTCGAAAACAATGAATTTACCGTGAATTTTCATGTTTCTAAAGGAACGTATATAAGGTCGCTTGCAAGAGATATAGGCGAGTATTTGGGGTGCGGAGCGTGTCTTTCGGCACTTTGCAGAACCTTTACGGGAGGTTTTTCGCTTTCCGAGTGCGTACCGCTTGAAGATTTGACGGAGGACAGCATAAGCCGTCATTTGTTAAGCGAGGAACGGGCGGTATCCTATTTAAGAGAAGCCACCGTTACGGAAAAACAGGCTTTTCGATTTACAAACGGCGGTCAGCTTGATTTTGACAGGCTTAAGATTGCGGACATTAAAGACGGAGAATTGTTCCGTGTAAAATACGGCGAACTTTTTTTAGGTATCGGCAAAGCGGATATACCTAAAAATCAGCTTGCGGTAAAATGTGTAATTAATTATCCGGGAGACGGAATATAATGAAAACAGCGTTGGCTCTCGGCACCTTCGACGGGGTGCATAAAGGTCACAGGGCGGTGCTTGAGCTTCCGCCCGAATATAAAAAAATCGCGGTGGTGTTTCCTCTGCCGCCTAAGGCGGCTTTATCGGGCGAACCGATTGCTCTTATGACCCCCGAGGATAAATGCAGGGTTCTTAAAAGCATCGGTACGGACGAGGTCTTTATGCTTGACTTCGGCAAGGTGAGGAATATGCCGCCGCATAATTTTCTGGAATTTTTAAGGGACACCTTTTCGCCCGACTATATTTCGTGCGGCTTTAATTACCGTTTCGGTAAAAACGCGTCGGGCGATACCGTTTTGCTTTCGGAGTTCTGTAAGGAAAACGGTATAACACTTAAAATATGCGAGCCTGTAACCGCTGACGGCGAAACAGTCTCGTCAACCGAAATTCGTTCTTTTCTTAAAAACGGCGAGCCTGAAAAGGCAAACCGCCTTATGACAGAGCCGTTTTCGTATACGGCGCCCGTTATAAGGGGGGACGAAAGGGGCAGGACCTTAGGCTTTCCTACGGCTAACCAAAAATACCCCGAAGTGCTGATACCGATCAGGTTCGGCGTGTATAAATCTTCCGCGGTTATAAACGGCAAGGCTTATTCCGCCGTAACCGATATAGGGGTAAGACCTACATTTAAAACCGATTATATAATAAGCGAAACCTTTATCAAGGGCTTTTCCGAGGATATATACGGACGGGAAATGACGGTAAGCCTGCTCGGATTTATAAGGGGCGAAATCAAATTTTCTTCCGCGGAGGAGCTTGCGGCTCAGATAAAGAAGGATATAAGGAGTGTGTGAAATGTACTACGAGTTAGTCGATAAGCTCCCGATAATCGGGCTTGCGCTTTTAAAGGCGCTTTTGATTTTTGTCGGCGGACATTATATAACACGGCTTGTTATAAGGATAATGGAAAAGGCGTTTTTAAAGCTTGATATGGACATTTCCCTCCAAAAATTCTTAAGTAAAACGGTTAATATTGTTTTGCATATAATAGTAATACTTTCAGCCGTTACGGCGCTCGGTATTTCGATAGCGGGATTGTTAGCGGCGCTCTCAGCGGCGGCGGTTGCGGTAGCTCTTGCGCTTAAGGATTCTTTAAGCAGTATTGCGGGTGGAATAATTCTTCTTATCACGAAACGCTTTAAAACAGGCGATTTTATAGAAATCGGCGGTGAAAAGGGTACTGTTGTGCAGATAGATATGATGCACACGGTGCTAAAAACTATTGATAACAGACGGGTAATGATTCCGAACAGCATTGCCGCAAACAGTCAGATAGTGGATTATACAAGCGAAGCCATGAGGAGACTGGACCTTGTTTTTTCGGTCAGCTATACCGATGACGCGGAAAAAGCCAAAACCGTTATAATCGATACCGCACTTAAAAATCCAAAGGTTATAAAGGACGCTCCCGAGCCGCCGTTTGCCCGTGTTACGGCGTATTCGGCAAGCTCGGTTGATATAACTATGCAGATGTGGTGCAAAACTGCGGATTATCTTCCGCTTAAATATGATCTGCTTGAGCAGATAAGAAAAGCGCTTGAGGAGAACGGAATGACTATACCGTTCAATCAGCTTGATGTGCATTTGACCGAAATTGAAAAAAATTAAAAAATGTTGTAAAAACAACATACTTAACCGATGCTCCGTATTATAATTAGCACATAAAATAACGGAGGAATTAAAAATGATAAGAAAAATAATTCAGATAGATGAAGAAAAATGCAACGGCTGCGGCGCGTGCGCGGCGGCATGCCACGAGGGCGCTATCGGGATGGTAAACGGCAAGGCTAAATTAATGCGGGACGATTATTGTGACGGTCTCGGAGATTGCCTGCCTGCGTGCCCGACGGGGGCTATAAGCTTTACGGTGCGTGAAGCGGAGGCTTACAACGAGGCGGCTGTCGCCGAAAACAAAGCGAAAAAGGAAAACGGTAAAAAACTGCCGTGCGGCTGCCCCGGCTCAAATTCAAAGCGCATAGTAAGAGAAGAAAAGCCGGAGGAAAGCATCGGTGCCGTCCGTATGCAAAGCAGACTGGCACAGTGGCCGGTACAGATAAAGCTTGTTCCCGTAAACGCTCCGTATTTTGACGGCGCAAAGCTTCTTATTGCGGCGGACTGTACGGCATACGCATACGCGGGCTTTCACGAGGAATTTATAAAGGGGCATATAACGCTTGTCGGATGTCCTAAGCTTGACGGCGTGGATTATTCGGAAAAGCTTACCAAAATAATAAAGAACAACGACATTAAAAGCGTTACGGTGGTAAGAATGGAGGTTCCCTGCTGCGGCGGACTTGAAAACGCTGCGGTTACAGCCCTCAAAAACAGCGGAAAGTTTATACCCTGGAGCGTTGTTACAATTTCTACCGACGGAAAAATATTGAATTAAACAGGTTAGAATAATGTATTGCGGTGCAAAAATTTTGCGCCGCAATTTTTTGTTGCAAATAAGGCGTTTTTCGTATATAATTTCTCTAGGCAAGCGAAAGGAGGCGGAATGATTTGAACTTTGATTTGCTTGGGAAAAACCGTACGGCAATCTTTGAAAAAATAAAGGAAGCGGCAGGCTCGGTGCTTCCGATTTTCCTTATAGTCGCTGTTCTGTGCCTCGCCGCGGTTCCTATGCGCCCCGATTTGCTGTTAAGCTTTTTTATAGGCTCGGTGATGGTGGTTATCGGTATGGGCTTTTTTACCCTCGGCGCGGAGGTTTCTATGACCCCGATAGGCGGCAAAATAGGTATGGCTGTTACAAAGACCAAAAAAATGCCGCTCATCTTGCTAATCAGCTTTTTGCTCGGATTTGCGATTACCGTTGCGGAGCCCGACCTTCAGGTGCTTGCAAATACTGCGCCGCATATCAACAGCGCGGTTTTGCTTATTGCGGTAGGCTTGGGCGTAGGTTTTTTTCTCTCGGTTTGTATGTTCAGAATACTTACGGGTATAAAGCTCCGCTGGCTTTTAATATTCTTTTACGGAATAATTTTCATTCTCTCCGCCTTTGCGGAGCCCGATTTTTTAAGCATTGCCTTTGATTCGGGCGGCGTTACCACAGGCCCTATGACCGTTCCGTTCATACTGGCGCTCGGCGTTGGTGTTTCGCAAATCCGAAGCGACGAAAAAGCCGAATCGGACAGCTTCGGTCTTGTGGCGCTTTGCTCGGTAGGTCCTATACTTGCGGTGCTTATACTGGGATTTTTTTACTCGGGAAACGGTGAAATATCCGCGGTAAATTCCGTAGGTGTTAAGTACACTACCGAAATAGGGCTTGGATATGCTAAAGCGTTGCCGGCTTATATGAAAGAGGTTTCGCTTTCGCTTTTGCCGATAGTTGTGATATTCTTGCTTTTTCAGATTTTTTCGCTTAAGCTTACAAGGCGTAGGTTTGTAAAAATACTTGTTGGCATACTTCATACATACATAGGGCTTGTGCTTTTTATGACGGGCGTAAATGTCGGCTTTTCCGCCTTGGGCGAATCGCTCGGAGGAACACTGGCGGCAGGTAATTCTCGGTGGCTTATGATACCGCTTTCGGTTGTTCTCGGATGGTTTATTATTTCCGCGGAACCGGCGGTTGCGGTGCTTGAAAAGCAAATTGAGGATGTCAGCGCCG
>ERZ808266.5-NODE-5-length-134825-cov-14.402189_pt1 | contig 134825 bp, 134 predicted proteins | sample MGYA00521278_ERZ808266 | MGnify/ENA primary metagenome ERZ808266 (study PRJEB31516, sample SAMN03275591) | gut metagenome | biome: mammalia-associated habitat; material: feces | host: Papio cynocephalus | place: Kenya | collected 2012-08-02 ... | reverse complement strand
AGCGCGCGACTTATAATCGCGAGGTTCTGGGTTCAAGCCCCAGCGGGAGGACCATATTGGGGTGTAGCCAAGCGGTAAGGCATAGGTCTCTGAAACCTAGATGCGCTGGTCCGATCCCAGCCGCCCCAGCCAAAAGCAGGCGTAGTTCAATGGTAGAACTTCAGCCTTCCAAGCTGAATACGCGGGTTCGATCCCCGTCGCCTGCTCCATCACATGCGGAAGTGGCGCAACCATCAGCGCGTCCGCCATTCAGGCGGAAGATCCGGGTGAGAGTCCCGGCTTCCTGCTCCAACAGCATGCGAATCCGCCCGACGGGACGGATTTTTTCTTTTTTTTCGAGTCCCCCCTTGCATCCGCCGCCGCCTTCGTTTATACTGAGGGCGCTTGAAAAAGAAAAGGCCAAAAAAGCCGAAAGGAGCAAGCAACGCATGGAAGAAAAGAAAAGCTTCGAAAAAAAGCCCTTCGCCAAGAAACCCTATAGGGTAGACGCGAAGGCGCTCGAATCCAAGGGGTTCGAGATGATCCGCTACGACCGCCACGAATCGTACGCGAAGACCTACCGCATCGACGGCCGCGCCTTCATCGGGACCGTCAATCCGGTCACCGGAGACCGCACGGTCTCCAAAGCCGGCCCATTCGCCTCCGTGAAAGACATGGAGGACCTGCGCGCCGCATGGGATCAGCTCAGCGCCGACGTCTTGGGTCCCCGCCCAGAAGCCGCGGACAGAGCAAGCGCGGAAGCGACCGCCGCGCCCGAGGGAAGGACCGTCTGCTTCCCGGACGCCTCGGACAATGAGTGGAAGCCCCAGGCCGGCGATCCCATTGCCTCAACGGCAATCTCCCCGGCCTCGCCGATCTACGACGTCCGCGATCTGACGGAAAGCGAGGACTCCGTGAAGTGCCCGCATTGCGGCAAATCCCATTACAGGGTCGACAGCACGAAGGCGACCGCCCTCTCCATGCCCACCATCGTCCGCGACGGGCGCATCGTCCCGCAGCCCGACATCAACGGGACCACGCATTCCTGCACCTGCCTCGAATGCGGGGAGAGCTTCGAGACGCGCGAGAGCCCATTGCCCGGCATGGCCCCCCGGGACGGCGCGGAAGCCCCGGCCGCTTCGGCCGGGAAGGGGGAATAGCATGCAGGCCATCGACGCCATCGCCCTGGCCGCCTCCGCCGCGCTCATCCTGATGGCGGCGCTGACCCCCGTCTTCTCAAACCGGAAGACGCCGAGGAACCTGAGGAAGTGGTACGCGGGCAACCAGGCCGCCGTCCTCCTGGGGGCGGCCGGCATCGGCCTCCTCATCGTCTGGGGCGCGTACATCGCGTTCCGCTGCGTCAATGGGTAGGGCGCCGCGCGAAGGGGCCGCGGGCCCCGCATTCGCCCTTGGGGGGTTCGCCTCCCGGGCGGGGGACCTCTCCTCTCCGATCAGGATCCGCCGCCTGACGGACGACGGGATCGACGCCGTCGTCTGGGAAGGCCCGGCCAGCGCCCTCCCTCCCATGGCCTCCGGCACCCCCGTGTACCTCTGGGCGGTCGCGGAGGACGGGAAGACGCTGGAGCTCTTCATCTGACGACGGAAAGGAAGCCGCGCGGCTTCCTTTTCCATTTCCCGTTTCCCCCCCCCCTTGACTCCGCCGCCCCGCCCGGGTTATAATATCCGAGAACATCGGGGGGAACGCCCTCCGAAGAAAGGAAAAGCATATGGATCCGAAGAAAAACGAAAGCCGGGCCAGCCGCGACGGGCTCGCCCTGGAGACCCCCATCTCCTCCCTCTTCCTCTGCGGGGACATCCTCTTCGAGGACGGGAACGACCCGAGGCTCGTCGTCAACAACGCGGACGGGACGGAGATCTCGCTGACGGAGGCGGGCGCGAGGGCCCTGAGGGAGGCGGGGATCCCGACGCGCGAAGAGCCGGAGGAAGTGGAATAGGGGCGAAAGCCCCTCTTTTCCCATCGCCGGAGGGGCGGGGGCTCCGAAGGCTGCGGGGCACGCGTCTCGCGCGCGTGCGCGTAGGAGGCGGAAAGGAGGCATTGGACGCGGGGGAAGATATTGCGCTCGAGCGCAATGATTATACGACGGCGCAATAAGTGGACGAGAGCGCAGATATTGGGCAAGAGCGCAATAAGTGGACGAGAGAGCAATAAATAGCCAAAAGCCCAAAAAGCCCGAGAAACGGGGAAAACGAGGGGAGCGGCGACGGCGACGGCGAAAGCGGCGAAAGCGGGGCACGAGGCACGAGGCACGAGGCGGGGAAATCTATACAGTGTATAAATTTATGATCTAGATTTTTATACAGTGTATAGATTTTTTAATGTACGCACGATGTGCATATAATGCACTTATAATGCACTTACAATGCACTTATAATGCACGCATAATCACTCTTATCTCTTGCCTCTTTTCAAACTTTAAAACAAAAGAACCCACTCCTGCTTGTGTGTAGATGATCTGCGCCCTTTGGGGGGTGGACCTAAAATTTCCTCGCCTCTCGCGTGCCTCGCCGCATCCGTGCCTTTCGCCCTTCTCGCCCCTCGCGCCGCATCCGCAGCCAGCCTTCGGCGCCTGCTCCCCTTGCTCATTTCTGCTCATTTGCGCATTTCTGCTCATTTGCGCATTTTGCGCATTTTACCCGCCCCGCCCCTCTCGCGCCGCAGCTTCTTTTTCCCCCAAAAAAACGTCAACGAAAAACCGTTTTCACGACAACCGTTCCGGGTGTGTCGGACATTGCGGGAACCACTTTCTTTCCATCGTCTCCCAGACCCCCCTTGACGCGTGCCCCGCGCCGCGGCATGCTATGCTGGGGGAGCGCGGGCCGCCGCCCCCGGGAGAAGCTCTGAGACGCTCCTCCCCCCGCCTCGCGCGCCGCTTCGATGGCATCCGGAAGCCCCCCACCCCCGCCGCCCTCGCTTCCGTCATGGCCGGCATCCTGACATTCTGGCATCCTGACATCGAAGCTCTTCGCCCCGCCTCTCCCGATGCCTTCCATCCGGATCCCCCCTTCTTTCATGCGGCCCGGGCTCCGCAGGAGGCGCTGCGCCGCAGGCCCTCGCCCCCACCGGGTAGGTGGTCTGGTGCCGATAGAGCCCGGAAAGGAAAGGGGAAGGGGCCGATCCTCCGGCGAGCCGCGCAGCGCGAGCCAAGGAGTATCCCCGGGCGAGTCGCAGACGAGCGCGGGAGGGAGCGGAGCGACCGCTCCCCATGCCTTCCCCATGGCTTGCCCAACGCGGAGAAGAGGGCCCGGGGGAGGAGGCGGAGCCTTCTTCCCCCCTATGCCCCTCGCGCGGCGCGTGCGTGCTCTATGGGTTTGGGAGTGTATCTTAAGGAGTACATCTTAAGGAGAACTCTTTAAGGAGAACTCTTTAAGGAGGGCTCTTTTCTTTCTCCCTTCTCTTAGGGAGGGCCCTTCTTCTTTCTTTCCTGGGAGGGGGGATCTTTCGTCTTTTTCTCTTCTTTATATATTTCTTCTCTCTTTTTCTCCTTTCTGAGGGAGGCATCCTTTCTTTCCTTTCTTCCGGAGGATATTCTCTTCCCTCTTTTCTTTTCGGGAAGTGTCTTTCTCTGGGATATTCCTCTAATACTCTAGTACTCTAGTACTCTCACTCCCCACTCTTATTCTCTCTTCCTTCAAAAGAAATACATAAAGAAAGGCTTCCCCCTCTCTCTTTCCCATCCCCTCGCTCGCTTCGCTCGCTCAGGGTATTCATCATAGCTCACTTCGTTCGCTATGCACGAATCACTTATATATCTCTGCGTTTTCTTTCTCTAGTATACGCAAAACACTTAGAGCGCGCGCCACGCGTGCGCGAGGGCGCATAATGCGCGGGGGCATGCGCGCGAGGCTTTCGGGGCATGGGAAGGGGAGGAAGGGGGGACTCCGAAGGCCCCCCTCGCGCGACGCGTGCCTCGCATGCGCGGGGTTGGCGCATGAACCCCCTCCATCTTCCGTTGGCCCTTCCCCCCGCGCGGCGGCGGCAGGCATGGGGGAGAGGGGAGGCGGGATGGCTGGGCGCGCGTCGCGCGAGCCGCGCATCCGGAGGGGGGAAAGGCGCGGATGCCCCCGGGAGGGCCATGAAGGGGCCGCAGGGCGACGGGAAGGGGGGAGGATGGGGAAATTCCCGTCCGAGGGAAGGATCGCGCCCAGAGGGGCCTTTAAACGCGTTCTGAGGGTCTGAGGGGGAAGGGCGTCTGAGAACCACAGTAAATCATCGAGGATTTTCGTCGGGGATGAAGAGGGTGGAGGAATTCCCCAGGCGATGCCGGACGCGTCAAAAACCACGAGTGTTTCATTATGTCTGGGAGCAAGGATCGCGAGATACGCGCGACGCGCGCCTCGCCCCGCGCGAAAAAAAGCCCGGGATTCCCGTCCCGGGCCTTCCTCGGTCATTCCCCTTTCCCTTCGCGCGCCTTTCTCGCCGCGGCGCATTCCCGAAGGCGCTTGGCCCTCTCCGCCCTCTGCTCCGCCGTGAGGGGGGCCGTCTTCCCGCTCCCGTATCTGACGAGGCGGGCGGGGGCCTCGAAGTAGGCGGCCTGGGGCTGCCCCCCATTCGTCTCGTAGCCGATCGCCTTCCAGCGTTCCGGGCTCTTCTCGCATAGGCGCATGAGCCTTCTGTACTCCACGCAATCCGTCGTGCAGATGTGGGCCTTCCCGTCGACGCGGTCCTTCCCGATGATGGTCTCCCGCTCCTCGGCGGTGACCCCTCCGATGGCCTCCGGCATCTCTTTCGGCTCTTTCGCTTTGATCATCGTTATCTCCTCCTTGCGCACATTCTGGCATATCCGTGAGGAGAGCGTCAAGCACAGAATGCGCTTTTTGCCGAAATCCCCCCGGAGATCCTGGGAGAAATCCGTCTTCGGCGCCTTCGGACGGGGAATCCCGCCGCCCGAAGCGATCGTCCTGGATTTCCTCCAGGGTTTCCGGGCGTCTGGGCGGGCGGGGAGGGGCGATGGGGGGAATCGGCGCGGGCGGATCCCCCGCGGGGCAGGGCTCGGGAGGCATTGCGGAAAAGCTTTCCCCGACATTGCGAAAACCGCTTTCCCCTCTCTCGCGACGCGCGTGGAAAAACCGTCAACGAAAAACCCGCGCGGGGCCTTCCCCATGACAACGGTCCCCGGCGTGTCGGCTGCGCGTTTTGCGCAAAATCGATCACAAATGAGCAAAATCGGTCGCAAATGAGCATGGCTCTTTGCGCGAAATGCGCGGGAAAACCCCGGAAAGCCGGAAAAAACCCCCGGAAATCGCCGGGGCGGGGGCGGAAATGGGCGAAAACGCGCAGGAATGGGCGGAAACGGGCAAGGGCGGCCGCCGCGGGAAAAAAAAGGGGGGGGGCGGAAAGGAAAAGGGCCGCCCCGGGAATAAAAACCCCCGAATGAAAAAAAAGGGGGCGGCTCATCCGCCCCCCTTCCCTTTCCGCGACCTCTCCCATTCCTCCGCGCGCCCGATCCTCGCCTCGAGGAACCCGTCCTCCGCCTCGATCATCGCGTCGGCCTCCTCGGGCGCGAGCATCGGCGCCTCGCCCAGGGATCCGCCGGAGGCTTCGGCCTCGGGCGCGTCGCGGGATGGGATCGCCTTCTTCTTTCCCTTCATGGATTTCCCTCCTCCCCTTATCATACCTCCGCGCGGCGCGCGAGTCAAGGGCCGCGATGCGGCTCGCGGGGAGGGGGCTCAGGCCTTCCGCCGCGGGGGGCCCGGGGCGAAGGCGACGGGTACGCGAGGCGCGAGGGGGGCGTCGGGGGCGAAAAACGGGGGGGAAAGAAAAAAAAAGGGGGGGGGCGCCGATGAAAAAAATACCCCCGGGGGAAATAAAAAAATGGGGGCGAGGAGAAAAAAGCGGGGGCGGGAGAGAAAGGCGAGGCGCGCGTCGCGGGGGGCGGGGATTTGGCCCCCTTCGAGAAAGTCTAAAAATAGACCTTCTCGAAGGAAGGGCTTCTTGTGAAGCCCTCCCCCGTTCTGAGACTAGAATGGCCCGTGCCGGTCATCGTTTGCGAACACGTGGATGCACAGGTAAACGAAAGCTGCGGCCATTGCGAAGACAAACCACATATCAGTCACCTCCTTTCTTGGGACGGATCGTTGGGGAGGCTTTTGGCCTCCCCCGAGGAAGCCGCTACTTATCGCCCGAGTGATTGACGGCCCAAAGGGCCCAGATCATCAGGGCAACAAGCGCAATCGGAAGAACGGCTAATCCCATATGGCTCACCTCCTTTCTTTTTGTTTTGGGGAACGATGCTGTCGCCGCTCAGACGCTATCTCGAGACAAGACGGACGATGAGCGGCGACGCGAGTCCCAGGAATTCCCCGACGAGATATTCTGGTTTCACCCCCATAGCCAATGCGGCTATGGTCATCGTCAGGAAAATCAGCCAAAGAGTCAAAACGAAGACGTGTTTGCGATTCACAGAGCCACCTCCTTTCCCATATATGAAGACCAAGAAGAAAAAAGGCGCACAGGACGCCTTTCTCTTCCGGGTCTCATCTGTTTTTGCCCCCCTTCCTCAACAGGGTCAGCCTGACGGTCGGCCGAATCGCGACGACGCGCGAATAGCCGCTCCCGTCGCATTCGCAATTCGTCATCGTCATGGGGTCGAAATGGTTTTCGAGCACATCGACGCGAACTTCGCATCCATGGTCGGCCAGCGCCTCGCGGATCCCGTCTGCGCCGAATCTCTCCAGATACTCGTGTCCGCAGACGGTGCTGCCGTATCGGTCAAGATGGGCGGCGTAGGAGCGGACCGCCTCTTCGGGGATCGATTTCGGCATTCGGAGAGGGCGGTCGCCGTCGTCGCCGAACTCGCGCATGCGGCGGAAGTTGACAGCGATGGACTTGAGGTACGACGGAAGCAATGCCCCGGTATCCTCGCCGGATTCGATTACCTTTTCGAGGTCGATCGCGATGCTGGCCGGCCCCCTGGTTGCGATCAGAGAGTGGTTCCTGATTGCGTTCGCCTCCCATGAGCCGAGGGCGGCGTAGCGGCTTCTGAGGGACGGGACGTTCATCCCGATGCGCGTGAGGGCTTCCGCCATCATCACGTCGAATTCCGCGAGAGTCATTATTTGGCCTCCTTTCCTTCGACGGCCTGGGCGTCTTCGAGACGCTTGATGACGGCGTCGAGCTTGCCCTCTGCCTTGAGTTCCTTCGCCTCTTTCGCAAGGCGCACACGTCCGGCGGCGCTGTGATCGAGGACGAAGACGTTGATGATGCCGTAGCGGCCGTAGCAATAGCCGCATTCGTCGCACTTCACGCCGGTGTGGCAGCCGCGATGATCGATCGCCCTGCACATCCTGTACCCCTTATCGAGGTATTCCTGCGCCTCGGCGAGGGAATCGCAATAGGCGAAGATGTTGGTTTTGCCCTCGATCATCGGCTTGAGGGAGTCGATGTTGTGGTTCCATTCGGACGCGTTGATGAAGAAGTTCGTTGGGAACTTGGCGTTCGCCTTGAGGTAATCGACAACCCACGAGAATCTCTTGGTGTAGATGCCGAAGCGGGTTTCCGGATGCCTCTCGGCGAGCTTTATCCAGAGAAGGAGCGAGCGATAGGACTCGAGCTCCCCCGAGACGTTGATGCGGAACTCCTCGACCTTCTTGCCGCGGGGTCTGGAGTTCTTCGCCGTGATGGCGCCGTCGATCTCCTTCATGAAGCGGTCGACGTCCTTGCGATAGACGAGGGTGTTCTCGCTCCACGCGGGGGCGCAGGCATTGTGGTGCTGGCGCATCGAGTCGAAGGCGTAGCAGAAATTATGGCAGTCCTTGCAGACGCCTCCGCAGGTCCCCGCGACGTCGGTGACGCGCACCTGTTTGCCATCGCGGCTGACGGTTGGCGCGTTGAGGGCGTCTCCCGGAACGGTCGAGACGTTCCAGATGTGGCCGATCTTCCCGTTTCCGGAAGAGATGTGGACGTGAAGCCCCGCGACGTCTTTGTCGGCGAAGCTATAAAGGGCTTCGGTCTTTTTGCTTTGATTTGCTGACATTGTCAATTTCTCCTTTCAGATCAAACAAAGGTCGTTGCGGCCGACTTCCTGCCGCAGGAGGGTTTGGGTGGTTTTCCTTCCATGGTTGCCGGATTTGCGCTATCCTTCTTTTTTGTAGAAGACGTGGGATGCCCAGACTTCGGACCATCTTTTTCTGAAGGATTCGTAATCCTCCTCGCTCAGCGAGTCCAAAGCGTCCGTGAGGAGGTCGGCGAGCTTGCCTTCTTCCTCAGCCCTCTTCATCTGCATGTAGGCGTCGCCTTTCTCGATGTTTCCGAGATTGGCGTCCCACCTCTCCGCGAACTTGGAATGTAGCCCCTGTTCCTTAAGCAGATTCGGAAGCAGGTCCCAATAGCCTCCGTAGACATCGTAGACGTTCCACAATCCGTTGCTGACATACAGGTAGACGTACTCTATCCCGCTTCCCTGAAGATTTTCCAAATCATGCTTGGCATAGATCCTCTGATGGCCTTCTTTATAAGCTCTTCCCCTCGTTTTCTCGATGGTCCCCATAAGGGCGGAGATATCTCCCAAAGAAATCAGCTCATCGACTTTTTCCTCGGTGTCATAGTTGGCGTCAAGGGTCACGCCGACCCCCGACACGTAGCCATCGAAATGGCAATAGATGGCTTTATACTTCCCATCTTTCGTTTGTTTTGCAATTAAGCTTCTTGTGCTCATGGCATTTTCCTCCCTGCGTTGCGAAAATCGTTGACTTTGTTGAAAGTCGAATCAGAGCCTTTTAGCGTCATGCTCGGGACGGAATCGCCTATTTGCCGATCGAGACGATGTCCTCGATTCTCTTGGTGTAGACGTCGAGGGCCTCGTTTTTTTGGTCCCAGTCAGATGGACGGGTCATCTCTTCAGCCTCTGCTCTGGAAATTTCTCTCCCATCGGCGTAATACCCAATGACGACCGGTCTCAAAGAGACATTGTTCTTCGGGCACGTAAGGCGGATGTAAAGCTGCCCTTTGTTCTCGATGAGGAATCTGTTCTTCCAGCTTCCCCATGGGAGCCTGTGGGTGTCGACCGCCAAACCAAGCGCGGCTTTTTGGGCAGCTTTTTGTTTGACAGAAGCCATTCTGGAATATTCAACTCCAAAACGGACAACCGCCTTGACCAGTTTGACGACTTCCACGCCTTTGTGGTCTTTGTTGGCGTGGAGGGCGGTCTTATAGACCACCTTGGTGAAGGAACCGCAATGGATTCCTTCCAGGATTTTGTTGATTTGCTGTTCATTCATAACATTTGCCTCCTTGAACATTATAGCATATCGTTGGCTTTGGCTGAAGCCCGAAAAGAGGGGTTTGTCGACATTTCGGTCTGAGGAGCCGCGCGTTTCGGCTCGCTTTTTTAGTCCATGATCCCCCAGTCGAATTGGAGGTCGCCGCATCCGATCGATTCCAAAAGGGATTCGACCGTCTTGAGGTACGATTCCCTCGAGAGGCTTCCCTGGCATCTATCCAAAGGGATCATGGAGTAATGCTTCCCTTGGTAGGAGAAATTCAATTTCTCCCCAAGGACGCAGGTCCCTTCGTCTCCTTTGTTCTCCGCAAGCTGCTTCCAGAGCTGCTGGACCTGATAGATGATTTTGTTGGGATAGTCTTCCAGGTTGCCCCCATTCAGCCGGATGGGATCGTGCTCGCTTCCCCTCTCTGCCTGCTCGTCCGTTCCGATGTAGCAATAGTGGCAGCAATGGTCGTGGCATTCGAGATAGGCGTCTTCGCCCAAAAGATCCGAAAGGATTTTGTTAACTTTGTCGATCTTTTCCCAGCCCCCCTTTCTATCGTCGTCTATCCCACAGACTTCGATGACGGTATCCTTTCCGCCGGCGAAATGCTCGCTGATATAGGCTTTAAAGGTGCGGAACCTTCTGAGACGCTTCATGGCTGCATCGATTTTTTCTTTGCTGTATATGTATTTCATATATTTTACCTCCTTATACAAGCAAGTCGTTGCGCAACTTGCGCAAAAGGAGCCTTTTAGCGTCATGCTCGGGACGGTTTGCGGCTATTTGCGGAGCAGGCATCTGCCGTCGGCCATCAGGATGTATCCTTTTCTGATGCCGTCCAGCTGCGACATCAGGTAGGAGAACGCCCTTCTCGCGTCATCCTCCGTGTCCGTCGGGCTCAGCGCCCATTCCAGCTGGGAGAACACCAGGCCTTTGTCCTCGCCTTCGGCCACATAGGGCGTCGTGAGCCATTCGAGATCCGTCTTCAAGTCGTCGCCCTCGAGGGATTTGACCGCTACGGCGATCGCCCATTCGGGCTGTGTTTTGGAATGTATGATCGTTTTGTCGCCGGGATCGAAGCCGTTCGCCCATCCAACGGCAAGCTGGGTGTTCTTCGTCAGGCGGATGGTGCAACACCCGCATTCCTCTTGACTAAGCCACTCTGCCGACTTGAGGATGAAGGAGACCGCTTTCTGCAGCCTCCATTTCCTCCAGTCCACGAAGAAGGAATAGTAATTCTTTCCTTCTTCCGTCGGGGTAAGGGGATATCCAAGCTCCTCGAGGGTCTTTCTCACCCTATTGAGCTTTCCTTCCTCGCCTTTAAGGATGGCGAAGCCTCCTCCCCTCTCATCTTCCTCATACTCCGGATTCTTGGTTTTTGGAACCCAGAGCCCGACGACGTCCTCCTCTTGGATGGAGCGGCCATCCTCGCATCCGAACATCTCGACTCTGATCCGGAATTTTCTTTCCAGGGTTTCCCAAAGGCTTTCCTTGGAGTCCCGGTCCTCTTTCGAGTCCGAGGCATGAATGTCGAAATCGTCTTTTGCCTCTTCAATGGTGGCCCCGTCCGGCCATTCGTTGAGCCAATCGGAATAGTATGCCGTCTCGACGTTGAGGCTTTCGATGACCTCATTCATCGCAAAGGCTTTCTCGCCTCTCGTCATTTTGCTGAAATTTTTCATTTCATTTTCCTCCTATGATTTCCAGCATCGTTGCGATATCCCCGCAAGGGGAGCCTTTTAGCGTCGTGCTCGGGACGGTTTGCGTCATTTTGCCTCGATTATGCGGTATTTGAAGTCTTTGACGGGCTCGTATCCGATCTTGTCCTCGATCGCGTCGCCGACGAGACCGTCGAAATCGACGTCTTCCTTCTCCCCATCGGAGTCGATCTCCAGGACGAGTTCCGTCGGAAGGTCCTTTCTCGGCTCCCCATCATCGAGGAAATACCTGATGTCATACGCCTTGACCACATACTTCATGCTAACCGTGTCCACTTCGTCGATGGCTATATCCTCGACGGACGCAGAGTCGGCGCATTCCATAATATCGGAGAAGTCTCTGTTGAAGAAGAGCTTCCTGGCTTCCTCTCTCGATGAGGCCTCCATCTCTTCCTCGATCTCCACCGTCGCGGTGGCTTTGATTCTGAATGTCGCCATTTCATTTTCCTCCCAAATGCGCGAAATCGTTGGGATCTGAGCTTGGTCCCAAAGGCGGTTTGAGGGGTTTTCCTTCCCCGACGCGCTTAGCCGTTCTTCCAATGCCAATAATCGTCCCGGCCATAGAAGCCGTCTGGGTCGCAGCCGTCGTCCTCATCGTCGAACGCCTCGCTGGCCTTGTTTTCGTATTTGTCTTTGAGGATCTCGTCGAGATAATCGACGTAGGTCCAGTCTTTGCAGACGATGTCCTCGGCCCAGGATTCGTCCCTCTCACGGATGAAGCTCGCGAGGTCACTCAGGCTTTCGCACTTGAGCGCCTCTTGCTTCTCTTCCTCGTCGTCCACGTCTTCGTAGATGTCCTTGACGGCTTCCTCGACGCTCGAATACTCGTTCTCGAGATAATCCGCGAGGTAATCCGCGTATCTCTCGTTGACCTCGTATTCGAACTCGACGTCGTTGTCCTTGCCGAACCAATAGGTCAGTGTCATGGCTCTCACCTCCTTTCAGTCAAGTTTTTCTACTCGTGCATTTTCAATGTTCAAGTAGATATTTGGTGCATCGTACTCAGAACGGTCCAAATACACCGCCTGATCAACTGGCGGCTCGTTTTGAACCTGCCCCTCATCGGCCTCCTCTATATCGGCGTTCGGGTCGGCCAGAGACGCCTTTATGAGAGCCTCCTCTTCGTCTTTGGCTTCGAAAGCCAAAGACGTATTCATCTGATATCCGTATCCTCTCCATAGAGAAATTTGGTAATCAAATGAGTGTTCTTCATAAGTGAAGCTCTCCGCGCGCCCCCATTGTGATACTTTGTCGTAGGCCTCATCGATGGAGAGCCTGATAAGCCTATTCGGGAGAAAAGTTCCGTCGGCCGGATATTTTTCCAGGATGTAATCTCCTGGATTTTTCCATTTCATAGCCTCTTCGAATTTGGTCTTATCCATATTCTGCTTCATATTGAAGCCATGATGGACTTCTCCGACACCTTCTAGCCAAGTGATGTCGGATGTGACAATGGTTCTTGAGTCTTTGTTGACCCAAGTATCCTTCTGCAGAAATTCTTTTTTGGTGATTTTCATATCATTTTCCTCCTTTGATATATTACCACATCGTTGCGTTAGGCCGCAAGCCGAGCCTTTTAACGTCATGCTCGGGACGGGGGACTAGCCAATTAGATGGTCGTACTTTTGATTGAAGAGAGCGTGGACCGCATCCATATCTTCTTCATCATACTCGTCGTCAAGGATGGTCTCGATGGCGGCTTCGGCAAAAACGTTTGCCCCTATCGTGCTGTCTTCCGAGTTTTCAAACTCAGTAGAGGCGATATTGTAAGCCTCTTGTTTTTGATCGGCGGATAAACCCCCTCTCCCGTCGATGACGGTTGCGATCTCGAGCATGTAAGCCCAAATCGCTTTCTTGTCGAGCTCCTTGACGAGCTCAGCCAATAATTTGAAGTTTTTCATAATTCATTTCCTCCTATGATCCTTCAATGTCGTTGCATTGAGGCCTGCAAAGCCGAGCCTTTTAACGTCATGCTCAGGACGTGTTTTTAGATGCAATTCGTCAAGTCTTCCAAGAATCTGCATGCTGCCTTATCATAAGGCAACGGTTTCTCGGGGAGGCTGTAGTAGGCGACAACCGCCCACTTATCCTCATTCCATGTGATGGCCGCATCGAGGGCCTCCACGAGGGAATCGCTGAGTTCCTCTGCAGAATAGTCGATTCTGTCGACTACTTCTTGGGCGAGCTCTTGCATCCTTTCAGTGCGGAAGACCTTCCTAATTTGACGCTTCATTTTCTTTTCCTCCTTTATTTTATACCACAGAAAATCGGCAAAGAAGAGTACCTCCCATCTTTTTCGATATAGCAGAGGGAGATCGGAGAGATCTTCTTGAGTTCATCTGGGAAGTCCTCGTCGGTTACGACGCGGAGTTTCGCCCCTAGTCTTTCGACTTCTCTCTTCTCTGCTTTGGCTACGCTCCTAACGTAGCTTGGGTCAAGGGGGATCTTCTTTTTGAGGATCTCCATGGCCTTGAGAGGATCGCCTTTGGTTTTGTACCAAATGGCGATGCAGGTCTGCCTCGCCAACGAATCCTCCGGCAAGTCCTTATCGAGGAAAACTGCGTCTGCGCACGCCCCCGAAAGAATTCTGACTACAAGATTCTCCGGATGGCTGTAGCCGGTCATATCAAGAACTTTGTAGCAGATTTGCTTCAAAGACAAATCTTTATAAGAACCGTAAAGCATGACTTGCCCTCCATCCGACGCCAGGTCGTCAAGCGCTCCGGTATCATCTTGCATGAAGGCATCGATCATCTTATAGGATATCGCCCCTTCGTAGACATCATAATAGATGTAGTCGGAGAATCCTTCCGCCTCGTCTTCTTCGGTCAAATTCGTCCCGTCTCCTTCTGAGACATGGAAGACCGTTTTGAGGTCCCCCTCGACGTAGAACCAAAAATCCGATTTGTCAATCGGTTTTCCATGGACTTTTATTTTGTCCATGATCGGCTTGACATCTGTTCTGATGTCCTTGTTTGTGTTAACGTTTTCCATAGTTATTTTCTCCTTTCGTTTAACACATCGTTGCGTTAGGCCGCAAGCCGAGCCTTTTAACGTCATGCTCGGGACATGGTATCACAGATGGCAGAGGGCCCTGTAGACCGAAGAGATTGAGCTCTCATCGATTTTCCCGGTGGCTTTTGCCCATTGTTTCAGGGCCTCCACGATTTCCGGTGTGGGATTGCTGTTGCATTTCCCATGGCACTGCCTCACCGAGAACTTCCCATCCTTTTTCACCACGTCTATCGTGAAGAAGGGGGTTTGGGGCGAAGACAGCTTTCTTAGAAAGAGGATGCCCTCTTTCCCGGCGGCGACATCTTGCTTGTAGCTGCCGACGCAGTGGCAGAGAAGCCGCCCTTCCCTGGTAAGTTCGGCCAGGCTTTCCGGGATGATGATCTCCAGATCTTTGCCTTTCCAGGACAGGGATTTTGCAAGCTGCGCCCTCCATGGTGCATACTTGTTGTCCAGCCCCGCTATTTCCGCCTTCTCGATTTCCAGCTCGTTTTCCGAGGAGATGAGATTCTGCAGCGCATGCAACATCGTCATTTTCTTCTTCAGAGGAGCCGACATTAAGTCATTCTCTGTCAAAGCGTATGAGTTGTCCACTATTGATGGGAAGCGTCTTTTGACGGTCTTCAGGAAGTAGGCGACGTTTTTGGAAGAGAAATCCTCGTATCTCTTTGGCCAGTCAAGCCCAAGGGGGGATAGCTCCTCTATCTGCCTGTAATAATCGCGCCATTCGTAGTCCAGCAGGCCTTTCAGGTTGCTATTGTCTGAGGGCATCTTCCTTATCGATCTGCCGAGAGTCTTGATTTTGGCTGATACCGGAGATGCGGGGTCTCCTCCGCCCAGACTGAACATGGTGGCCCAATCTTCCCTGCCCATGAATCTCCCTCCAATCTGTTTGACTCTCGCGGAGAATTCCGCGAAAGCGTCCAGAAATGCCGGATCCGCATGGGAGCAGAAATCCAAAAAAGGTTTGTATGCCTCCTTTCTCTCTTTTGAATTTGTGCACGACACCCTGTCAGAACGTGGGGAAATGGCCTGAATTATACCACTGAGATTTATCGTTTCCCCTTTTCCTCTTGGCAGCCGCTTCAGCTCGTAATACATCTTTTTGGGCAAGCCCACCTGAGAATAAGGGGTTTTCTTTTTGAGATTGGGCGGCAAATTCCAAGCTATCTTCCCCAAGAAATCTGAGGCAGACATCGCCTCTTCGAATCCGTTTTCTTTCAGCGTCTCTTCGAAAACCTTGTCTTTTTGCCCATTTGGGGTCAGAAGATAGAGCAGATTGCATCTCATGTCGAAAGAAGGCTCTCCTTTCTCGGAGACTTCTTTCAAAGTCTCTTTCAGCAAAGGAATGAGATTCCTGAAGACCTCCGTTTGTCCCAAAGAGCTTTCATGGGAAATGAGCTCTTTCAGGATTTTCTCCGTGGTCAGATCTTCCGAACCCGAAATCCAGCTAGGACGTTCCTTCATGTTTTCGAGCATGAATTCGGAAGAGACGGTCGTGCTTCCCTTCTCCGCGATCAGAAAAGGCGGGATGGCTTTCTTCTTCCGCATCTTCAAAGAGAACACAATCATCGTATTCGATGTGTAAGCGCTTTTCAACGAGCGGAAGACCCCATATGCCTGGCCGTTCTCCGTTAGGATTCCGAATCTCCTTTCTCCGAGGAAAGAATCATAGAAGCGATAGTTGTGAAGTAGAGAAGCGCTCATTTTCTTTTTTCGGTTTATTCGGTTGGGATGAAGAAGATTTCCAATGAACCATTTTATTGAGTAAGAATCATCCGGAACTTTATTGGCATAGTCATACCGCAGCTCCCATCCCAGAACCATCCTCGTCTCCATGTCGAATCCGGCTTCCTTCAGGATCTCCACGCTGGCCGGGGACAGCCACTCGGACTTTTCGTTATAAGGGGTTTCTTTGAATTCGCCGGTTATCCTGAGGTCATGGGAATATTTCCTCCAATCGGAAATCTCATAATACCCAAAGCCCGTGCCACCTCCGTACGAGTAGCTCTTTGCGGATATGGGCTCCCCTTGCTTGTCATAAGCCTTCCAATCGGGCGTTATGAAAATCCAATTCGGCTCCGCTCCGGTCGCGTCGACGGAGATTTCCTCTTTGGATTTTGCCTTTGACAGGCGTTTCCTTATGAGATGGAGCCTGACCCCTTTCATCCCATTGAACTCCCCCTTCTCGAAGAAATAAAGGAGGATGTCTTTGCCGCTGATGTTCGCTATGTAGCAGTTGCCGGCGCTGATCTCCTCCGAAGAGACCTTTCTGTCTCCTTCCCAGACGTTCCCTTTCGGGGTGCTGATGTACAGAGGCAATTTCTTGGCTTCTTCCCAGGTGAGGTCTTTTCTGATCTGACCTGCGTCATATTTGGTTTCTTTCAGAAAACTCATTTCATTTTTCTCCTTTTCTTGAAAAATTTCGTTGGGATTTGAGCCGAATCCCAAAAGCGGTTTGAGGGGTTTTCCTTCCCCGAAAGCAATCAAAGTTTTATCATTTATATTCTTCGCCGTCGTTTTCTTCCTCCCAAAAGAAGTCTGCATCTCCCTCCTCTTCCTCCTCAAGAGCTTTCAATTGCTCCTGATACTTTTTGATCCTCTCCTTGAGGAGCGTTTTGCGGTCTTTGGGAGAAAGTCTCGTCTCGATATCGTCGAGGTTTGCTTCCTCAACCCCATCGGTCGAGTAGGCTCTGTTGCCCACCACCCAGTGTTCGACGTTGTCTTCGTCGATGATGGCGTCTTCTGGGATTAGCCCCGCTTCGATCGCGTCATGCGCGATCTGGAACTTTCTTTGCATTTCCATCATGCCGGCCATGATGGCTGAGGAATCGAGAAGCAATTCCTCCTTGTTTTCACGGGCGGATTTGTAAATCCATTCAACGTGCTTTTGGGCGTCTTTCGCGGAGGTCGCATAATCGGCGACCAAGCCGTCTTTTCCCATGGCGATGAAGAAGAGCTCTCCTTTCTTCGCGGCATCGATGATGCCTTTTATCGTGGAAATGCCGACATCGGCATGTTCTTTGGCAAAAGCCTCGATTTTTGCTCGTTCGGCCTCCTCTGCGGCCCTTGCTTTCCTTGCCGCTTCTTCTGCCTTCTTGGCTGCCGCCGCGGCGGCCAAATTTTGTTGAATTGTGTTTTTCATGATCATTTTTCCTCCTATCAAAACACGCGTCGTTGACTTTTAATGGAAGTCCAACCAGAGCCTTTTAGCGTCATACTCGGGACGGGAATTGACAACAGACCTTAATTTAAAAGACTGTCGTACTTCTCATTGAAGATGTCATGGACTTTGTCCATATCATCCTCATCGTAATCCTCATCCAAGACAGTTTCGATGGCCGCCTCGGCGAAGACGTTGGCGCCGATGGAGCTGTCCTCGGAATTCTCGAATTCCGTTGACGCTAAAGAGTAAGCATCCTCTTTCTGCCCTTCGGAGAGGTCGCCTCTGCCGTCGATGACGGTAGCGATCTCAAGCATGTAGGCCCAGATGTCCTGAGCGTCGAGCTCCTTGACGAGCTTGGCTAATTTCTTGAAGTCTTTCATTTCGTTTTCCTCCTATGATTGCTTCAATGTCGCTGGGATTTGAGCTGAATCCCCAAAGCGGTTTGAGGGGTTTTCCTTCCCCGGATCGTTTTCAGTCTGTCGTCCTGTAGAAGTACGACAGTTCCTCGCCTTTGAGGTGAGAGACGGCATAGCTGTCCGCCTTATTCCAAAGTCTGGAATAGACTTCCGCCAGTTTGGACCCCCTTTCGAAAAGAACCCAGACTTTCCAATTGAGGGCCATCACGAGTTCGGTCAGGGCTTTATGATCCCCTTTCCACTCTTCGAAGATCCTATCGAAAGTCTCCTCGACGGCGGAAGCCCCGAAGGGCTCCGCGATGGAGAAATCCTCATAGAAGGTGAACAGCGGTTTGTAACCCGTCTCCTCTTCTATGTTCCATTTTTCGACTTTGAGATTATACGTTTTCATTTCCCTTCTCCTTTCATTGGTCTGATGATGACAAAGGCGACGTTAAGGTCGCACTCATCGTCGTTTCCCGATGGGATGTAGATGGTGATGGACATGTCGCCCTCCGTCATCTTGATCCCGTCGGCAACGGAATCTCTGAAGATCTCGTAATCGCCGACTTTCCGCATGGCGGCGATATGCTCTTCTAGCGCTTTTTCCGCCTCTTCCAGAGAGTCGAACCACACGATGTGGTCCGAAACCCCGTAAGAATAGATCTCTGCGTAGACTTTCTGTTCGTTTTTCATGGTTGCCTCCTTTTTTTCGCCGCGGCTATTCCGCGTCCCATAGGCTTTTGGCCAATTTCTTCCCATCCGGCGTCCCGCTCATCACCGCTCCGAATCCTTGGGACCCATATTTTCCCCCAAAGAGGAACGCTCCGCAATTATAGCCGATATCCTCATCTGCATAAGAGAATGCGATTTGACTTTGTGACATACTCATGTTCTCCTTTCAATCAAACCGTCGTTGCGGTTTCGAACCGCCAAAGCCCCGATATTTAGAATGCGCCTCGGAGGCGGGCGCCAGGTTGTTTTTCGTCTCAGTCTCGTGGCAGGATGGCCGCCAAGAGCCTGTCGACGGGGTCGGATGAGGCCGCCAGCTTTTCGCGGCAAGCCCTCATGTCCCGTCTTCTCGCCGCCTCGATGATGCGGCGGAAGCCTTTCGCATCCGGGATGCAGTCCGGGCGGTAAGGCTCGGAATACGCGTCCTTCGGCGCGGCATTCACCGTTCTGAGGCTCGTCGCCATCGGCCCCTTGAATGGGTCGATGCTGATCATGAAGGTCAGCTTGGTGCCGACCTTCAGATTCTCTTTGGTCGCCCAGCGCTCCTTCTTCGCGTCGCGAAGGAAGATCGCGACCTCCTTGTCCACGCCTGCTTTGAAGTAACACGGGCGGACGTAGACGACGCCTGTGCCCATTCGGGACACGTCTGAGACGGTCCCGAAGATCGGATAGTCGCACATGAGGCGAGTTTCCGCTTTTCTGTTTTGAGACATATCAGTCTCCTTTCTCCCTCTGCGTCTTCCGCTGGGCTTGGGACCAGCTTGCCGCATTAAGAATCCCAAAAGAGCGGAAGCCTCTTGGGAATCGAGAACTAGAAAAGATCGTCGCACTCTTCTGCAAAGTAATCGTCGATGCTGCGCTCTTTTATTCCTCGATATTCGTCGAGAACATCAAGAGTAACATCATTGCGATCAGCCATCGGCTCATGGAAAGCAAAGAGCTTTCTGGTCGGGCAATTGCCCAAACCGAGAGAATCCTCTTCCAGTAGACGAACGGCATAGTATCTCGCCATTCTGTCGTAGTACTGCGTCGCTTCTTCCACCGAGTCGAAGAAATGCTCTTCCTTTTTAACGACTGGAAGATGACGGTCGACGACTTCAACAACATATCGAATCATAAATATTCCTCCTGAAGGTTTCTCTTCTTAGACCATTCTAAAAATAGAACGGTCTAAGAAGAGAACCCCTATTAAGGTAGCTCTCTTTATCGATGATGCCACTATGCTTTATCGAGGTATCGTGCGTTGTTGTGGCTTTAGCACTCGATTCCCCATACGCTCTCCTTGGTTGCTGTTCTTGGCTGAGACAAGCCTCATCGACCCTTTTTCTTAGGTGGCCGCCACCAAGACGGGCAAGTTACACCGCAAAGTGTTTTAACCGCGCCTTTTTCTCTCCGCCCCCTTTGTGTCTAGCAAAGGGGGCATATCATCAGGAATCGCGCCTGACTAACGTGTGGAAATCCCCGCGTCTCTTTGTTCATCAGTCTTTGGGCGATCAATAGAGATAAATGCCCTCACTGCCTTTACGAACGTAGGCAGACGTTTGCCCCTCCATCGCGAGGGAGGATGCTCCAGTTTCTAGAGGCCGGCTTGTGGTTAAGCGCAACTTTTGACGTGATTGCGCCAAAGGCCGACAAACCAGCCATTTTTATTCCCGGGCCCTGGGGAGATTCCCCATTCGAGCCGTGCATCAGGTTGCTTTGCAACCGAGCTCCGCCTTAAAGCATGTCTGTTTTCCCAGGTGTCACCTCCATGTCAAACGAAAACACGAAGACAAGGTACTTTTGCCATCTGTCCATACGCAATCCTTTGGTTGTCGCCCAAAGGACATGGAGAGACGGCATCTCATCCAGCCACACCGAATCCGGCGGTATCGTTTTCCCGCTGCGCCGCTGAAAGCGCATTAGTCCAAGCCATTTCCTGCTTGGATTGCAGTCACTCCATCTTTTCCCTTATCGGGCCGCCAGGCTCTGAGTCCTGGCTTTCTTTTGTGCGTTTCCCAACCGCCTGCGGATGATCCGCGGAAGCAGGGGCGTCTACCTCTTTTTTACTACGCAAAGCGAGGTTATTTGCTTTGCACCGTTCGGGGATAGCCCCGTCTGGGCGATGGTGAGCTTGCCACCGCTGGCGTTGCCTTCAAGCGTCTTGCCCAGCCATTGTGCATCAAGATCTGCACAACGCTGGCACTTGAAAGCGCCATAGCCTTTTAACGAGAGCAACCTCGGGTTGATAACGAGAACCACTCGATGGTTTTTAAGCCATGAGCGCCACCCCTTTCGGGGCATCGGGCTTGCACCGATCCTCTCTTTCGAGAGGGGCCTTGCGGCTTAGACGCGGCAGATGGAAATATTCCATCTTTTCGCGTCTTCTGCATCACAGGTCTCGTGGACCGTGATGCAATCGTGGTCATTCGCCAAGAGGATTTGGGCCTCCTGGCAGACGGCCTCGATCAAGGCACCCATGTCTTCAGACACGAATGCCTTCTCGTCGTATTGGACGACGCCTGTTCCGTAAGTGCGGAACGAAATGAAACGATACTTCATGAGAGTATCTCCTTTCTCGGATGTACGGTCCGACCCCTTGTCTTAGAAGCAAGGACGCACTAGGCCTGACGGCTGTTTAACGTCGCCTAGTCGACGGCAAACCAGGAAAACCCCTAATTTACATTTTAAAAGAAATAATTTCCTTTTTATTTCTCTTCCACTGATCCCCCCCGCCCCCCGAGTTGCCGCAGCCGCCCCCCCCTCCCCCGAGTCGCCGCCGCAGCCGCGGCCGCCGCCCCTGCCCCATCCGCCGCCGCCTCGCGCGCGGCCTCCGGCGGCCCGCGGCCCCTGATTTCGGTTCGGCCCGCCCAAAAAGCCCCCGGGGCGTTTTCCGGGGGCATGAAAAAAAGGAGGTTTCCCTCCTTTATCCGATCTCCTCGGCCTTGACCCCGGTCTCCTTCTCGACCGCCGCCTTGACCTCGTCGATCCTCGCGTCCTTCGGGTTTTCCTTCTCCCCGAGGACTTCCATGGTCTCCGCCCCGAGGTCCTTCGCCTCGGGCGTCGCGGGGATCTCATCCCCCGGCTTCGGCTCCTTCTTCGCTTCGTCCTTCTTCTCCTCTTTGTCTTCCTGATAGATGAAGGCGACCTCGTCCCACGGGACGAAGAAGTTGCCCATCTTCAGCCCTTTGCCTCCGGCGAACTTCCCGAAGAGGCCCTTGACCTCCTCCCAGGTCCCCTCGAACTCGATGCTCTTGGCGGAGTGCCTGAACGCGATGGCGAACGTGGATCTCTCGGCCTCTTTCTTCTTGAAGAGCCCCTTCAGCCTTTCGATGAATCTCATTTGGTTTCCTCCTTGTTGGCGGCGCGGAGGATCCTCTCCGCGTCTTCTTTTAGCGACTTGGCGCTGAGGGCGAACCCCCTGACCATCACGCATCCCGGGCCGCCGTCCTCGTCCTTCCATTCGACCTCGCGGTCGAAGCAGCCGCCGAAGGTGGAGGCGTATTCGGAAAGCTCCCCCTCCTCCAGGTATTCGACGCCGTCCTCGTCGTACGCGGCGAGCCAGTCGTTGACGTCCTTCCTGGCGTCCTCCAGGCCCGCGTAGATCCCGAGGAGGTAGAGGTTGTCGTACTCATCCTGCATGATGACCTGATATGCGGCGGCGTCCTTCGAATCCTTAATTTCCATTTGGGTCTCCTTTCTTGGGGCGGGGGGCGCTTTTCCGGGCACCCCCGTTTCCGCGGGGGCGTCCCCTCTTCCGTTTGGAGTCGCCGTCCGCTCCCGTCTCCCCTTCATTATGGGCGGCCTCTGCCTCTTTGTCAAGGCTTTCCTCTTTTCCGTTTTCCTTTTGTTTTTCTTCCATCCCCCTGAGGGCATCCTCGGCCTGGAGGAGCCAGTAGGAGACCTCCTCGCCCGACTCGCCCCTGAGGCCGATCGGGGCTATGCCGCAGAGCATGCGGAACATGGAGGCGACGCCGGCCATGTCATAGCGCACCCTCTGGATGGCGAGGGATGAGACGAAGGCGTCCGCTTCCTCATGGTTGGCGGAGGCGTATTCCGCGAACGCCTCGCTGTCCGCCCCGTATTGCCTTGGGTCCCCCTCGTATCCGTGCAGCGGGAGCCACATGGAATAATGGGGGAAGAGATGGCGGAAGAGGAGGAGGCTGACCGCCTGGAAGGCCTCCTTCTTGGTGGGGGCGGCGTAGAGGACGTCGCTTTCCGCCCCGCCGTCGAGCGGGACGACGAGCCAGAGGTAGGCCTTCCTCGCGAGCGCCGCCTTGGCGCGGGAGGCGAGGGAGGGGCGGCTTTCCGTTTCCCTCCCAAGCCCCTCGCGCGCCGCGCGGGCGGCCTCCGCCGCTTTCGCCGCCTGGGAAGCCTCCTTCCATTTGCGTTCGGCGTCGCCGCCGTCTTTCCTGCGTGTTTCCATCAGATGTTTCCTCCTTGTTTGGCTTTCCTTCCGCCGTCGCCGGCCTTCCGTCCGCCTTTGTCTCCTCGATCCGCCTTTGCCTCGCCGGCGGGCGGGGGCCCGAGGACCTCGCGCGTCGCGTATGCGACTGAGGCGGGGGCGAGGGGGCCCATGTCCTGGGCCGGGTTGGCCGGGGATCCGATCGGCGGCTCCTCCTCCAGCCACGAGAGGCGGAAGCAGGGGATGGGGCTGTTTGACCCGACGACCTGCATGTCGAGCCCATGGGAGCGGTGGAGGAGCTGGGTGAGCGCCTCCTGCTCCGACGGGCGGAGATGCGTGAGCCCGGCCAGGCACATTATGGCCGCGCGGTCGTAGCGGATCCACCCGGAGGGGTGGGGGTTGGCGCGGTCCCAGGCCGCGAAGGCGACCAGGAGGCGCCGGGCATCGCAGGACGGCTCATCCGCCAGCATCGCCCTGAGGCAGTTGACGTCCAGGAGCGACAGCGTGAGGCGAAGGCGGCCGGACGGGGAGCCCGCCGACTCGTAATCCGGGGCGTCCGGGGCGTCCCCGAGGGCCTTGGCGTCCCCGATCGCGTCGAAGCTGCGCACGAACGAGGCGGCTATCTTGGCCGAGTCGCCCGCGGAGAAGCCGGCGTTCTCAAGGGGCGGGACGAGCAGGGCGGCGAGGGACTCGGGGGCGGGATCCGCCCCTTTGTGCGCCTCGTATATCGAGTGGAGCTGCCGCCAGATGCGCGGCTTGAGCTCCGTGAATTCTATCGGTCTATGCATCCTGTCTGCCCTCCTTTCCTTTTTCTTCGTCGGCATCCGGGGCTTCTGGCTCCCAGACGTATTTGCGGGATCCGGCGCCGTGTTTTCTCGGGTTCGTCCGTTTTTGCTTTTCCTTGGTCTCGGGGGATTGGGAAGACGCTCGGACGCCGTGGCGCTCCATGGCGGTCTTCTCTGTCTTGGCGCGGACTTCGGGAAGGGCGGAGGCGTTCTTGACCCCATGCTTCTCAAGATTTCGCCTGATGGTGGATCGGGCAGAAAGCCTGCGGTCTTTCTTGATGCCGAATTTATTGCGGGGCCTTCCCAAAGACGTTTCGCCGATTCCAGGAACAGAGCGGACTTCGTCGCGAACGGGATTTTGCTCGATGCAAAGCTTCTCGGTTTCCTCTTTCGTTGTTCTGCTTATGATCTCACTCATCTTCGTCATCGTCTTTCCCTTCCTTCTTCTCCGTTCCCCTTTCTGCGTCATTATCCGATTTTTTCCCCTTGATGTCAAGATTTTCCTCTCGCGCCATCTGGGCTATCTCCTCCTCGGTGAGCGTGCCTTCCGGGTCCCCGAAGACGGAATCGAGGAGGGACTGTATGGCGAGCTCCCCTTTGTCGGAGATGTCCTCCAGGACGTAGCGGCCCCCAAGATACTCGACGCCGTCGGGGTCGCGGACCGGGCACAGGGTTCTGCCTTGCGGGATTGCCTCTAAGATCGAATCCCCCAGGACGTCCCATGCGAATCCCCAGCTGAAATTGTTATAGGTTGGGGCAAGGCGGGAGCAATAGAAGAGGAATTCCTCATCGTTGATATTGCTTGACTCAAGATCTTTGCGCAATTCGTCAAGGAATGCGTCAAGCATATTGTGCCTGATCTCCGCGAAATCGTCGGAATAAGGATTGGTCGGCACGTTATCCATGATGGATTCCAATTGTTTTATTTGGCGGCGGGAGCAATAGCGACGGTAGAGCGACTTGACGTAATTGAACTTCTCCTGCGAGAAGGAGGCGCCGTAATACCCCTCGTATGTGGGAAGCATGGAGACGGCTTGCCTCCTCGTGTCCGAGTCGTCCTTCGCGAAGCGGATGTCGAAGTCGACCGACTCCACCATCCTGCAGAGGACGTTCATCGTGCAGTTTGAGGTGATGAGGGGGTTGTATTTCTGGTATTTGCGGACCAGCGCGACCTCCTCTGGCGTTTTGTCCTGCTTGGCGAGAAGCTTCTTGAATTTGATCCCGAACATGTCGCGGCTGACTTGGTTGTAGGACGCCTCGAATTGCTTGTAGCGACGATTTAGCTCTGGGTAGAGATAACGGAAGAAATAGGGTTTCTTCGATATCACCAAAGCATTGTGTTTGTATTTGCGCTGCCTTTCTTCCTCTTCATCGTCTGGGAGCGTGCGCTCGTATTTCTTCCAGTCAGAAGGGAGATGAGGAGGTTTGCAGCCTTTTATTTTGTCGATCTCTTGGCCGACTATCTCTCTTAGAAGCTTTATTCGGTTGTAAATTGTGTTTTCCTGGTCCTCTTGGCCCGGCTTGTCGAAAATCGCAGCCATCGCATACATGATCGTGGCGCAATTTGAGAAACTCCCGACAGCTGTCCCGAACCCCCTGAGAACAGCCGCCGTTATGTTGGACGTGGTCATCTTCGCGGGGGTCGCGAGGCCTTTTTCGTAAAGTATTATGTTGTGGTCCTTGTGGGAGCCTTTGATGAAGTACGGGTTGTCCGTAGTCATCACTATGTCACCATCGACAGTTGATACCCTCGGTTTCCCGATATTTATTAGGGGCTTAGACTATTTCTTCAACTCGTTTCCGAGTTGCTTGGCACTTCGAGACGTCATCTCAGACGCCCCTACGGTACTCCCTTCTCCGGCTTTGCCGGCGGTTTCCCTAGTCGTTGCACCTTCCTCCTTGCGGAGGCTTGGCACATCATTGCCTTTAGGTATTTTTCTTATCAAATAGCCATCGACTCTTTTGTTTCTTTTTATTGCCGATTGTTTTGTTGCGTTCCATTTCAATACCTATTTTACGGTTTTTGATGTTAGCAGGAGGGATTCCCCTCCCACACCACTTTGCGTGTTCACCAAGACTTGACCATATGTCGCCATATGGAAGACCTAGATGTTAAGTCCGAATCGCTGTGCCTGGCGCAGCTCGTGTCGTAGCAGTTGTAGATTATTCCGCTCGGCAGGAACCTGTACCATTTGTCAGCTTCTTCGTTGTTCATGATGACGCTCATCGGGTTGTGCTCATGCTGATCGATCAACGGCGATCTGCACGCGTCAACGAGGCAACCCGTATCCCGTGCGGGGTCTTCCCGCAATCGGTCGCTCCAGAACTTTGAGTATATCTCGTTCGCCTTGAGCCCGCCCACCGGGTCGAGCCCGAGCGCCCATTGGCATTGGGCGAGCGGATCGGACACCATGAATTGGTAATTGCCATGCACCCATATCTTGCCGATCTTCGCCTTGTTTATCGTCTCGGCGATGTTCTTGTATATTTTGCCTTGAACGTATGAGTCCTTGAGGAAGTCGACGTTTTTCACGATGGCCTTCATCATGGTCGTCTGCGCCGTCCCAAGCATCTGCCGATAGTCGCTTGAGCCGGATTTCGGGCCGAAGCAGTAAAGCAGGGTGTAGAGCTCATCCCCGGAGCAGATCTTCCTTATCCAGTCGATCGTGGGGGCGATGAGCCCCTTGATGTCGTCTTTCGAGAGGGTGAGCGACTGGATGTACTGGTAGTTGGCCAGCACCCATTCGTCGTCCACCTCCCTGTTGTATCTCGCGACGCCCCAGTGGATGCTGCCCGCGTTCGCGTAGCCGAGGTATTCCTCCCAAGAGGAGTAATATTTGGCGGTCTTGAACTGGGATTCCGAGAGGATGACGTCGATGTCCTCGACGTCGTATTCCTTGCCCCAGCGGTCCCTGACGGTTTTGATCCCGTGCTCGCGGGCATAGGCTTTGAAGTCGAACGTCGCGAGGTTCCCTTTGACGAAGCAGGAGCGGGCGACGAACGAGCATGGCGTGTAGTTGAGGTCCATGTCCTCGGACCAGAGCTGCGCGAACTCGGGGTCTATGAGCCCCTGCCCGTCGAAGCAGTTGAGCTCGACGTCCATCTCGCGCTTCTCGATGATCGATTTGCCGGCGGCGTCCTTGCAGATGAAGTCGACGGGTTGTTTGGGAAGGTTTCTTTTGAAATCCCTGATGACGCAGCAGCGGGGGGTGCGGACCCAGAGTATCGAGGAGAAGGCGAGCGCGAAGTAAGCGCTGTATTTCGCCAGGACGAACTCGGAGGTCTTCTCGTCGAGCCCGCAGTTGATGGTTTTGACGAGCCTGTCGTGGTATTCCTCGCGCACGAAGGTGGCGGTGTTGCGGCGGATCTGGCCGGCGCCCGAGCAGAGATAGACGTATCTGTGCCCATTGAATTCGAACCCCTTGGTGCGGAATTTGTGGAAATCGGATTTCTTGCCGTCCACGAAGACGTTCACGATGTCTTCCACGAACATGACCTGATTTATCCTGTATCCCAGTATCTTCGCCTCTTCTTTCTTCCCTTCTTTTTTGTAGCGCCTCATGGAATTGCGAAGACGCTGGATGTAATTGAAGATCTCATGGTGCTCGCGCATGTCGCCGTGGATATAGCGGAGCTGCTGGAACACGATGTTGTCGCCGATGGAGACGATGTTCCCGTCTTTGTAGCCTTGGGCTCTTGAATAATTGTCCCAAATGCAGTTTTTGGCGACCAAGACGGACGCCGGGATTTTGAAGATCTGATATAGATTCTGCACAACTGGCACGGTTCAGCCCTCCTTTCTGCGCTTCTGCGCCTTTTGCGGCAATGCCGCGGACAAATCAATCCCCCTCCGGATGCGCGGCGCGCGTTTTCTTTTTTTTCTCTGGCTCCCCTTCGTCGACCGATTCCTCAAGGAAATCGCGGTCGGCCAGATAGGGGAAGAGGTCTTCTTCGAATGGCACCGTCTTCAAAGAGGAGACGTCTTCCTCTGAACCCGGGAATTCCCACATCGTCGGGTTTTCCAGGACCCATTCGAATATTTCGGCGAATTCGTCCGCCCCGTTCCAATAGAAGATGAGCCCATCGTTCGGCTCCTCGAAGTATTTGCATTTCCTCAGCATCCTCTCCACGAGGTACAGCTTCTCATACCCAAGGTTCCTCGCGGTCGCTTTCCTGTAATGGGCTTTATGATTGCTCGGGTTTTTGGTCACGACGATTATCTCGGGGCCGGAATACCCATCTGGGATATCATAGTCAGTAGTTTTTCTTGCCATGTGTGGTCCTCCTTCAAAAAAGACGAGGCGATGGGGGTCCTCTCCCTTTCTTACTTCCGATTTTACCGATTCGAGAAAGAAAAGTCAAGGGTTTTGTCTCTTTTCCTTGAATCAGGCACATTACGCGCGGGGGCGCAGGATTGTATATGTACCGGTATGTTACATTTACATCCGCGCGCGCCTGCCTGCTCTAAGTGTTTTGCGTATACTAGAAAAAGAAAACACAAAAAATATATGCATAGCCTACACTTACAGCGAACGAAGTGAGCTGAAGTGGATATCCCGAGCGAGCGAAGCGAGCGAGGGAAAGAAAGAGGGGAGTAGAGGGGGGAAGGACTTTCTTTATGTATTTCTTTGGGATGGGAGAAGCCGAGGGGCGTTTAAAAAAGGGAAAACGCATTTGGCTATTGACCTTTCGAAGAGAAAATGATATGATGCGTACGAGGAGGTGCGTGCATATGATATTCGACTGGAAAGCGAACGCCGTCAAAGTCCTTTGCGAGGGAAAATACTCAGACGGGGACAAATGGGAGAGGAAAAAGGAATATCTGCAGCAGCTGACGCTGTGCGCCTATCTGTCTTCTCTGGGATGGGACAAAAGCAGGATATTCGAGAAATGGAGGTCCATCCCGACCGAAGAGCGGAAGAGGGATGCGATAGCGGAGGATGAGCTGGAGGGAAGATTCAGATTGATATACGGAAGGGCCATGGAGAAAAAATATTCCCACACCCTCACTTTGGACTATGGAAAAGAGCACGTCCTTTACCGGGAGGAGATAGACGCGATCAATTCGCTGAACTCCACCTATGTCTTCAGGAAATACCTATTCAATCTGCTGTGCATAGAGAAATTCTACAGAGACGCCGAAGGAAAATTCGAGATAACCAACGACATCAGGTCCTATTGCTTCTGGCACGCGAACGGAGGGAAGGTCTATTGCAAAGTCGCGGAAAACATGATCAAGGCGAACATCAAGGCCGGAAGGCCTCTGACCTCGACGTGCGTCAGGGGGAAGGTCTATGCGGGAACGGGGTTCTACGCGAAATCCGGGAAAGAGGCCCTGAGATTCAAAGATCCGCTGGAGGCGATACTGAGAGCCGAGGAATTCGTGCAGAAACCATTTGGGGTCTGCCCCATCTGCGGCAAGAGGTTCGAGATAACCGGATACACAAAGAGAGAGATGTGCGAGGATTGCTACAAGAAGCAAAGGCGGGAGAACCTGAAACGGCTAAAGGAAAAATGGAGACTGACGAACAGAACCCCGCGCAGACATTACGAAAAAGCATCGGGCAAAGAAAAGGCCGAATAGACAAACAAAGCGAACAGGAAAAACGATATCTGTATATGTGGATAAAGAAACATATCCAAAAGCAATCAGAAGCAGAAGGAGGGCAAAAATGGCCGACAGAATAACCAAAAAAGAATTCAATGAGTTCCTCGACGGTTTCAACAAAGAACCAGGGGAATATACCGATCAAGAGATGTATGAGATCGGGATGAAATACAAGTCGCTGCCAACCAGCGAGAAAAGATGGAACGAATTGGCGACGACGCTGGGGGCCAAAGACAAAGACGGCAATCAAAAGTCCGGAGAGACGTTCAGAATCTGGCTCAAAGACAAGCAATTGGCAGCCGGCACGCTCGAGAAAAACCCGAAAGTGCTGTCCGACAAAACGGTCGAAGAGCTCGAGTTCGACGACTTCAAGGAAGAGACCGCGGCCATCAAAAGGGATCTTTACATCCAGCAAACGAAAACAAGGGACACCTGGAACGCATACAGGAGGACTCTTAGGGATGAGGCCAGGATCCAAAGCCTCAAGGACACCATCAAAGAAGCGGTGTCCGAGCTGAAAGAGCTGCCGAAAGCCAGATACGAGGGAGAGGAGCGAACGGACAATGAGGCGATTCTCCTATTCTCCGATCTGCACATAGGCGTTCAGGTCGACGATTTCTACAATTCTTACAACGTGAATGAAGCCAGGAGAAGAGTGGACAAGCTCGTGAAAGACACGGTCGCCCTTTGCAAAAGAAATCATGTGAGAAGGCTCAATTTCCTCAATCTCGGCGATGCCATCCATGGCATCATCCACGTCACGGCAAGGCTCGAGGAAGAGCTTGACGTCGTGCAGCAGGTGATGGTCGCGTCCGAGATAATCGCGGATGCCCTCAATGAGCTGCAGGAGGCCGCCCCCGAAGTCATCTACCGCAGCTGCACGGACAATCACGCGAGGGTGATGGCCGACCTCAAGCAGCACATAGAGAAGGAGAATTTCGGCAAATTGATAGACTTCTATCTCAAAGAGAGGCTGAAAGGGACGCGCATCAGATTCGAGGAAAGCCCCCTTAACGAGGAAATCGGCATGTTCGAGCTCCTGAATGGAAAGACCGTCGTCTTCTCGCACGGGCATCACGATTCCATAAACCAATCCATGCAAAGCATGGTGGGCGCGACCCACAAATACATCGATTATGTGTTGATGGGGCATTACCACAGCCCCAAGCAGAAAGTGTTCGAGGGGTGCAATGTCATAGTCAATTCGAGCATAGTCGGACCGGAGCAATACGCCTTCAGCAAGAGGCTGTTCGGCAAAGCGAGCCAGAAATTGCTCATTTTCGAAGGAATCAACCTATATAACATGGATATATACCTGAATTGATGGAATAAGGAGGGAAAAAATGAAAAAAACAAAACCGGCGCCCACCGTCGGATCCGGATTTACATTCGGGGGCGACGCAAAGGTGGCCCCCCAAAGATTCGAACCCTCTCCGGCCAAACAAGCCGACCTGAAGAAGAAAGACGGCGGCAAAAAGGCGAATTCCTCTCCAAAAGCCGCGAAGAGAACGGCGGCTTCCGAGCTTGAGCAGGAAGCGGAGAAAAAAGTGGAAGAGGAAAAAGAGAAGGAATTTGAGGAAAACATAAGAACGCCTGCGGAAAACCAGGCGGCGAAAAACGAAATAACATTCGAAGAAAGGGAAGTGGACACAGCCGACCTCGCTCCGGCGAATGGGAAGGAGTATTATCAGGACCTCGTCAAAAAAGGGGCGTCCTCGGAAGACGCCCTTTTCGATTACTGCTACAGATACAACGTCTTCTATGACAGCCAATTGGCCCGCCATATCCTGTTCTCTTCGGAGAAGGCGCTCGAGCAGATGCCTGAGCTATACATCAGGTATCTGGAAGCGGATCCGAAATACTCGGGGCTGACTTTCAGATCACAGCTGAAGAGGGAGAATTTCGAGAAGGTCTACAGCGAGGATCTGAGCTTGCTGTCCCTTTCCGAAGACGACAAAAAGAACAGGCAGCAGATCATCAGCATCATCGGCTACGACCCCTTCAAGGAGGAGCTTCAGCAAGACAAGCCGCAGCTTTATCGAGATCTCACGGGGTTGTTGACCGATAATTTGAGGAAAGACATCACAAAGCAGAAAGCGGCGATAGAGATCGTCAAGAACTACTCCACCATCGCCAAATACCAGAACAGGGTCTCCGACCTTCTCAAAGGCGGCGAAGTGGATCCCGAAACCCAGGAGACCATAGACAATCTCCTGGCGATGATCGCCAAGATACAGGCGATCATCAACGCGACGTCGAAGGAAAACGGGTTCTCGACGGGCAAAACATTGGGCAACGGCGGAAGGGGCATGCTTTCGGATGTCATGAATCAGGTTGAGACTCAGTATTACGATGACGGCATAACGAATTATTATGACCAAGCCACGTCAAAAAGCATCGGGGAGGTCGCGGAGATAAGCTTCCGCGCCCAGATGAACCAGGTTAAATTATCCGGAACAGATTACGCCGATATCCTGTCTCAGCAATCAGAAATGGTTCATGAGGCTCAAAGGGTCTCGAAAGACGCTTTGGAGGCTTTGAGGATCTGCCGCAGCAAGATAACGAAGCAGAAGCTGCTGGAAGAGCTGGAAGGCGAATACCGGAAGAAGGGGATCTCAGAGGCCGAAATCCAGGAATTCATCTCCAGGGAATACAAAATGTGGGACGGTAAGTGATCATGCTGAGCGTTTACGGAAACATGACCGACAATGGCATAACCTTGAGGGACGAGGAGTCTCTCAGGAAGTATGTGTCATTGATCCAGTGGGGGAGAAGGAACCCCGTCCAGTTCGTGGAGAAGATCTTCCAGATACCTTTGATGGACTATCAGAAATGGCTTCTGTCCATGTCCTGGAACAAAGAATACGTTGTTTGGGTATGCTCGAGAAACGCGGGCAAATCGTTTCTCGTGGGGATATTCGCCCAAGCGAGATCCCTTCTGTACCCAAAATCGAAGATCCACATCATGTCCAGCGGCTCCAGACAGGCCAATGAGACGTTCGAGACGATGGAGAGCATCGCCAAACACACCGTCAAGACCCTGATAAGCGACAACACCGTGTTCTGGGACGAGGTCGCGAAATCCAAATCGGACTCAGACGGCTTCACCCATGACGCGAAGAAGGGCGACAGGTGCGATCTGTCGAACAATTCGTTCATCCAAGCCGTTGCAGGCACGGCGAAGACGGTCAGGGGCAAGAGAAGCAACGTCAACATCTATGACGAGGCCGGGACGATCCCGAAGGATTTCTTCGATGCGACCGAGCCTTTCGTCACACAAAGCGCCGACTTCAAAACAGGCGCTTCCTACGACCCGGACGTCTATCCCCAAGAAGTCCCGAACCTGAGGCTGTACGTCGGATCGGCCTCCGACACCAACTCGTTGTTCTGGGAGAAATACAGGGAAGGCACGAAACAGATGCTCGTCGGCAACGACAAGTATTTCGTCGCCGACCTCAATTGCGAGATCCCTCTGCATCCGACGATCAACGGCATAGGCGTCAAGCCGCTGCTTTCCCAAGAGGAAATCGAGAGAAAGAGAAGGGAAAACGAGATCGCCTGCAACAGGGAGTATTACAACATATTCGACAGGTTCGACATCGAGGACTGCGTCGTGTCGAGGACAGACATCGCGCAGAACGAGGAGAACATCCCGCCGCAGCTCGGCTGGGGAGGGAGAAAACACAAATACCTCATCACCTACGACCCCGCCGCGAAGGTGGACAACGCCCCGGTGCTCATCACGGAAATACTGACGGACGACGACGGGCACGTAAGGGGCAGGTTCATCCACATGGAGAACCTCATCGTCACGTTCGGCGATGGGTCAAAGAGACCCATGAGAATCGACGAGCAGGTCCAAAGGCTCCGAGAGATAATTTACGAATACAATGGCAGAGATAAGGTTTACCCTTATGAGAACATCACCGTCCTTATGGACGCGGGCGTAGGGGGGCAAGCCCCCGCTATCGCCCAAGAGCTTTGCAAAGACTGGAAAGATTCCAGGGGCAATATGCATCCAGGGCTTTATGATGAGGATTCTGAAAACATGAAACGATGGGCTGAGGCTTTCCCTCACGCAATTGGGGGATCTTTGCATATCCTTGAGCCTACGAGATACAGAAACCAGTTTTTCGAGTCGGCAAGAAAACTCGTGCCGCTGGGCGACATCAAATTCCCGCCGCGCGCGCCGAAAGGCGATCACATCGTCCTCGACGACGGCACGGAGAGGAAGCTCAACCGGAACGAGCTGGCCTCCTTGATCCAGATGGACATGATGAAGGAGGAGATGGCTTGCATGACGAGATTCAAAACCCCGAAAGGCACGGTGACCTTCGGTCTGTCTCCCGAAAAGAGCAGCAAGATGCACGACGATAGGAACTACGTCGCCATCATGGCCTGCTGGTGGATAGACCAGCTGCAGCAAGACAGCGCATTGGGGGACGACGGCGGCATCGATTACCTGAGATATTTCAACAAAGAGTCGGTGGCCAAGCCCCAAGCCGACAAATCTTCCCAATGGTTCGGAAGGATGGAGAGAAGCGCTTTCCCGGGCGAGACGAGGCGCAGAAACCCGTCTCCTTTCGCGGGGAAAAACCCGTTTGCGGACTAAAAAGCGAACAGGAAAAACGATATTTGTATATATGGATAAAGGAGAGAATCAGCACGGAAACCTCCTTGAATAAAACAGTCATTTCATTCCCCCTCGGAGCCCAAATCGACGCGATTTTCCGAGGCAAGGGAGCGATTATCGGGAGGAAAACATCATGAACAACGTCTTCAGGGCGGGGAAAATGGCGTCAAACGCCTTGGATTCCCTATTGGCCAACGGCAAAAGCGACGCCCCCGTCATAGACGGAGCCATCGTGTCCCTCGGGGATCTGGAATCGGATCCGGATTACGGCAGGGATTGCGAATACGACACATACGAGATGCGCGCCCCCCTCGCGCCGACCGACGAGATAGCGCTCGTCGATTACGCCGGCATCGGGGAAGGAAACGCGATGGGCAACGCATATAGGCTCGGCAGCAAGCTCATTGGGCTCGAGGTGCCCGCCGGGGTGCCCACCAGAGTCAGAAGGCTTGCCCTTCATGACAAATTCTGGCTCGGAGAGGGGAATTTCCTCTCAAGCCCGGCCGTCGGCGGATACGCCATGGCGGAAAAGGGCTCTTGCCTTCATAAGGCGACGGATTCTTTGCCGAAGAGCGGATATGCCGTCAGAATCCTGGCGGCGGAAGGCATGGCGGTCGGCATGTCGTCTTTCGGAAAGAGGTATCTCTGCGAAGTCGTCAGCCTCGGCGGCAAAAAGGGCAAAGACCTCATGAACGCCGCGCCGGACGAGCAGGCCTCGTATCTGATAGAGGAGCTCAACGGAAAGCAATCCGTGTCCGACTTCCTCACGAAGAACACCGACGCGCTGATGGCGGCGGCGGGCATAACGAAAGAGACCGAGGACAGCGTGAACAGCATCCTCTATGACAAGCTTCAGGCCGGGGAGACGATAACGGCCGACCTATCCGACGGATCTGTCCTGTCTTTGTCCGGCCATTTCGACGACCAGACGGGGAAATGGGACATGGACGTCTCTTTTGCCTTCCCGGAGAAGGCGAGCGGCGCTCTGTTCCCGGAAAATTCCGGATACACGGTCAAAGGCGGGGCGGTCAGATTGGATCTCAATCCCGCGGAGCTGACGAAGATGGATGGGTACGACGCGTGCATCGCCGTCTATTCCTATTCGCTGGACGTGACGGGCGTCACCGTTTTCAACGGGGCGAAATCGTTCACCGTCGACATAAAGGGGCTCAAGAGGTCCGAGGATGCTGAAAATCCGTACGACCCTTGTTTGGTGATAGACCCGAACAAAGGGGATTGGACCATCACCACCCACGAATTCAAGCTTCCTCAGGAAAACGCCGAAGGCGCCATCAAGATAGACGGCGAGGACGTTTCTTGGAAAGAAGTATCGAAGCTGCTGTCCCGATGAGGGGCCGCAGGCGCGGAGTGCCCGGAAGCAAAAGGAGACATAGATTATGATTTGTTGCAAAATCACAAGCAATTTTCGCGGCGGCGCCGGGGATTTCGGCGGTTTGTACAAAGATCTCGGGAGATCCGGCAACCTTCTGTATATAAACGGGTGCCTGTATTTCGGGTCCACCATACAGAAAATCGATGCGAAGAAAGTTGGAGCCAAACTGAGAAAGGCTGGATACCCGTCATTCTTCATCGAAGAATACGGAAGAGACAACGAGCCGCACGAGGAAAATTGCGTCAATGGCTGGCTGTATGATCAGCTGGTTGCGATAAACGCCAGGGCCTACGAAACGGAATCCCAAAAGGAATTCCGGCGCATTTCGAAGGCGCTTGACGAGATAGACAGGAAAACGGATGAGATAATCTCATCTGCGGTGCGCAAAGGAGGGCCTACTGATGCCAGAAACGAAGAAAAAGAAAGCGGGAAGGCCTAAAAAGCACCCCGAAAAGGAATTCGACACGGTCGATGAGCAAAACGTCGAGAAACTCGAGATGTCCGAGAAAGAGCCGGGCATCATAACATTGGAGGACCTTGGCGCGAGGTATCAAAAGACGTACAACAGGATCATGCAGGCAGACTCCCACAGAAGCGGAGAGGAGGATTCCCGCTATATCAATGCGACGGCCATGCAGTACAATAAGCTGAACCCCTTCCTCCAGAATCAGAGGATCAAGAACCTCTACAGCGGGGCGAGGGAGTTCGACAAAGCCCATATTCTGGAATTCCTTCAGAATCCAGGCGGGCATGAATCCGAGCTCAGAAGCCTTGCGTGGTCTCAGAGCGGGGCGCAGCAGATATACTACAACATTCTGCGCCGCGCCGCGGATATCCCGCAATACAAATATTACGTCACCCCTCCTCTTTTGGAGAAGGAGAGCGGGTATGAGGCGCAGGATTTCAAAAACGAAGACAACCTCGTGCACGATTGGCTGCGGGTCTTCAATATCCCGACCACTTTGAAAACCATGGCGCTGGAAGTCAAGAGGGAAGGCAAGCAGAGCTACATCCTCAGGAACAAATTCGTCGGGGAAGGCAAGAACAAGAAAACGGCCTTCGCGACTTTCCAGAAACTTCCTACCGAATGGGTGAAATTGGTCGGCATAGGCCAAAACGGCTTCCTTGTCTCGTTCAACATGATGTATTTCATGAACATGGGGAATTCCCCGGCCGATTTCGGCGAGTTCATGGTGAAAGCCTGGAACGACATCGTCTCCAAAGGCGTCGTATATCAGGACGAGAACGGGGTCGCGTCGATAAACTACGATTTGGCGAAGGACTATTCCTTCATGTATGAAGGAATTTCTTATCCTTCCATGATAGAGCAGAGGCTGAAGGGGAAAAAGGTTCAAAGCTATTTCTTCTGGCTGAGGCTCCCCGCCGATATGTGTTTCACTTTTGGCAGCGACAACTCAAACCCCTGGGTCGCCCCCGACACGATGGGGCTTTTGCAGAAACTGCAGGAACTGAGCGATTACGGCAAGTTGGCCGGGCTCATCGCGAGCACGCCTCTCACAGCCGTTCTCACGGGTGAGATAGAGACGATCCCCAGCCCCAGAGCCGGGAAGAACGAATCCGTTTTCAGCCCAGAGGTCATTCAAGGGTATCAGGATATGTTCAATGCAGTCACCTCCACTAATGTGGAGGCGTGGATGTGGCCTGCCAAGAATATCAAATTGCAGCAGCTCAGCGCCGATGTCAATTCGAGCGACATCATCACGAAGGCGACGCAGAATTTCGTTACCAGCGCCGGAGAGGGCGGTTTGACCATAACCACGGATAAACCAAACGTCTCTCAGGTGAAGACGGCTCAGCTTCTGGCCGCTGCGCGCGAGAAATACGTCACCTTTCAGTTCGAGAGGGCGCTGAATTTCGTGATCAGGAACAAACTTGGATTCGAATACGATTGGACGCTCCATATCTGGGGCGACATCTTCTCGTTCGAGAATGAGAAGAAATACCTCAAGGAGCTTGTGGCCGGAGGGGCGACCTTCCTGTTGCCGAAGCTCGCATCCGCCGAAGATCTGTCCTTAAGAGATACCAAAGCGATAATGTCTTACATCAAGACTTTGGATTTTTACAAAGATTTTTCCACCTGGATGTCAACTGCCACCGCGACCGCGGAGGCGGAGCAAAACGCGATCTCCGACGAAAGCCAAGTCGGAAGGCCGGCCCTCGATGAGAATGACATCGAGAACGACGCCACGGCGGCCTCAAGGGACGCCGGGGGCAACACGGCGGAAAACAGGGACACGATGGAGGCGAGATGCCCCATCTGCGGGGCTGAGCTCGAAGACGGGCAGATCGTCTGCGAAGCCTGCAAAGAAAGAATAGACGAGGGGGAATAGCCCATGGCATTCACCTCGCAGACATTCATGGAACAGGGCGTCGGCGGCGGGGGCATCACCTCCACCGCCGATTCTTTGATGTACGTAAGACGGGAGGATTATCCAAGGATCGCGGCCGCTTGGGGGCTGCATAAGCCGGTGATAATCCCCGTGCTGGACACCGAAGGGCTTCCAGCCATGGTGATGTTCGCCAACAACGCGGGAGGCAGGGCCATGGATTACAGAAAACTGTCCGCAGATCCCATGGTGACGGAGGCGCTCAGAACCGGAAAGACAAACACTCTTTATACGGTGGGGTGGTTCCTCGGGCAGCCGACGCATTATTATAGCAGCGGCAACGGCGTGCACGTGGAGATGGTCAGTCCGTATGTGGACAACAAGGATATCGTCCCCAAGATAATATCCGGAGGCGACTCCATACACGAGGGGTACGTGCCTTTCGGGCTGTACTCAAACGCGGCGGAGTACGATTCCTCCTCTTACCTCGACATGCTGTCGGCTGGCAAAAACGCCCAGGAGGACGCAATAAGCCAAAGAGATGAGGGCAAGACCTTCGAGCAGTTGGTCGGCGACCCTTTCACCCGAGACTACGACGCCCCCGGCATCGACCCGTCGATGTATTGGCTGGGAGACGACATGTGAGGCAGCCGAAAAAGGTTGCTTTCGCCTCCTTCTCGGATATAATAAGGAAAGGAAGGCGGGGCATATGGGCAAAAAAAACAACATCACCAAAGAGCAAATAGAAGAATATTATGTCCGTGGGCTTCACACCGCCCAGCAATGCGCCGATTATTTTGGCGTCGCAAGAGCGACCTTCAACCGCTATCTCAGGAATTACGGTATACGGAGATCCAAAGAGGACAAATCGAAGATATACTCCCAGACGCAAAAATCTGAGGAAGTGAAAAACAAAATCAGAAATACCAATATCGTCAGATACGGCGCGGCTAACAAAACCGCCGCGGACAGCCCAATCAGGCTTATCGATGCGGAAAGATTCACCGTCTGCGGCAAAGAATATACGGTAGATTGGCTGAAAACCCAGTATTTGACGCAGAACAGGTCCTCTGAGGAAATGTGCGAGTCGTTGGGGATCACCTACGCGGTATTCCATAGGATACTCTCTTATTACGGGGTGTTCAAAGACCCTGAGCTTCGTTACGATGTCATCAGACGCAAGACGGAAGACAAATACGGGGTTGTCTCGACTTTGCAGTTACAGAATGTAAAAGAGAAAGCGGTCCGAACCTGTTTGGAAAAATACGGGGTCGACAATGTCATGAAGTCAGAGGAAATAAAAGAGAAAGTCAAGAGCACCGCGCGAAACAGGTATGGCGTCGATAACTGTAACCAGAAGGAAATGCGGCATCTCGATGTTTGGGGAGAAGTGGATGCGATGAAAGATTTCCTCGCTTCTCTGCCACAAAAACCTTCTGCGTGTGAATTAAAGGATTTTTTCAATTTATCTTATAAGACGGTTGTTTATGAGAAGATCCATGATTGGGGATTGGAAGATCTTGTCTCTTTGAATCCACCAAGATCTTGCTATGAGGACGAGATCATTGATTTATTGGAATATTTGGGGGTTAAGAACATAGTCAAGAATGACCGAAGTGTCCTGAACGGAAAAGAGATAGACATCTATTTGCCCGATGACAAAATCGGAATCGAGTTCAACGGAGATTATTGGCATAGCGATATTTTCTATGCCGATCATGGCGGAAGGTCCACTCAGGCTCAGGAGAAATCTCTTAACGCCGAAAAGAAAGGGGTTTTTCTGTTTACTATTTTTGAGAGAGAATGGAACGATCCCCGAATTAGGAAATCCATCCAAGACCGCTTGAGTTCTATTTTGATTCTGAACAAAGAAAAGATTCCCGCAAGAAAATGCGTTTTGGTGGAATTATCCTCCAAAGAGCGTTCCGAATTCCTGAATCGGAACCACATACAGGGAAATTCGGGGGCCAATCTCGGATATGGATTGAAATACAATGGAGAATTGGTTGCTTGTATGACTTTTTCTCATCCTAAAAACAACAAATACACATGGGAGCTGACAAGATATTGCACAAAGCACGGTGTGACGGTGCAAGGAGGGGCCTCAAAACTATTTAAAGAATTTATAGAAGAACATTTGAATAGTGGCGATGCCGTCTCTTCTTATAATGACATTACAAAGACAAAAGGAGATTTATATAAAATCCTTGGCTTTGAGTGCGTCTCGGTGAATGCGCCGAACTATGTGTGGATAAATTTCAAAACAAAAGACATGAGAACCCGCTATCAAGAGCAAAAAGCGGGAGAAGTTGAGAGAATGCATTCTCTTGGCTATCATCGCGTATGCGACTGTGGAACGAAAACATGGGTATACACGGTGAAATGAAAAAAAACACAAGGAGGGCAAGAGGATGTTGTTAATGACTGAAAAAACGCAAGAATCGCTCAATAGAGTCTTGCAGGTTTTATTTAACGGCAACGCAAAGATAGACAATCTTTGCTATAATCTGCAGCATTTACATCTGAATAATCTGGCTGACGCCCTTCATGCGCCAGTCGCACATAGGTTGCCGGAGCTCGCTGACGATGTCAGCGATTTCATGGATAAGCTGGGCGGCAGAGCGGTGAGATATGGGACGCCGGATTACAAAGACGAATACGGAAACGCGAAAGAGGTTTTTGCTCAATTGTCCGATTATTTCGAGGAATTGAGAAAGGATGTCATCCTGTCTATTGACGATGCCGATATGAATGATGACGTTGAAGTGAGGATATGGCTTGAGAATTTTCTGGTTGACAGGGTTCTTCCTCTGAGAAAACAAGCCGCTGAATGGCTTGACGCAACTGATGCACTTGGGGATTCCGAACTCAACATTCACATTGCCGACTACACCCATTATCTCAAATAACGGGAAGGCGGGAAATCTTATGGCAATGGTGAATATGCTGGCTGATATGAGCATCGGTCATTGGGTGGAGCTGGGAATCAGCGGCGTTGTCTTGGTTGCCATTGGAGTCGCCCTTTGGATTGCATCGAAGCAATTCCAGGCGCACAATGAGGAAATAACGAAAAGAAATGAAGACATCAGCAAAAGGGAGGAGGCCGTGATGCAGAAGTCGGTCGACGCTTCCAAACAGATTCATGACATGTTCATGAAAGAGCAGGAGGGCAACAAGCGATGGATGGAATCGCAGCAAAGCATGATGGAGAAATGGATGGAAACCCAATCCTCCGCCATTAATAAGATGCTGACGGTCCTCAATGAGAGTTCCCTCCCAAAGAAATATTCCCCCGAAGAGGAGAAGAAGAACGTCGAATTCAGGAAGTTCATTAAAGAGACGCTGGATTCGGTGATGAAAAAGACCTGCTCGCAAAGAGCCTTTTTCTGTATGTTCCATAATGGGTCGCATTCCCTGAACAACATCAACTTCTATAAATTCAGCCTTATGGGGGAGTCGTGGGACGACAATCTGGCCTCGGTCGGAGGCAGGTTGAGGGATTACCAGGTTGCCATATACTCTTCTCTGCTTGACAGAATGGATGCCAGCAGAAAAGGTCTGATCATCAAGAACGTCGAAGAATTGCGCGATGATCCCGCTTCCTATCAGTTTTTCAAAGACAGAGGGGCGAAAAGCGCCATCATGCAGGCGGTATATGACAAGAACGACGAGGTGATGCTTGGATTCCTGGTATCCGAGTACATGGACCTTCACCCGGAATGGGGCGATAAGGAATGGCACGCGAGAAAAGTGCCTGTCACGCGTGCGGCGGACAGCATTTCCGGAGTCTTCAAGGCTAGCGCCGTGGACGAGGAGATGAGACAGGAATTCAAGAAAGGAGGCAACGGCGATGCTAAACAGCAATAAGAAAATGGTGTTCGACGTTGACGCCAGGCAGATCAAAATCAAGAAGCTGCTCAAAAAGGATTTCCTTGAGCTTTCCATGAAAGCCATCAGCGACGCGAACCCCAACAGGAATATGTCCTGGTTCACTCCGGAGGCCATGGAAAAGGCTTTGCCGACATTTTACAACAAGCCTATTCTGGGATGCTTCAGCAATGGCGATTTCGAGAGCCATAACGGCTCTTGGGAGAAAGATGGGGAGACGGGGATGTCCTATTGGAACACCCTTGGCTCCAACGGCGAGAGAATCCTTGGGCTGATAAGATCCGAGGATGAGGTGAAAATCGTGGAAGATGGCGGGTTGAAGTGGATAACGCTTACCTGCGCCCTTTGGACGCAATATTCCTTCAAGCAGGTGAAGAGATTGCTGAAAGACGCTCTCAGGGCCCAAAAACAAGGAGGCCCGACGAAGAATATTTCCGTCGAGATAGACGTCCTCGATTACGATAATCTGCCGAACGGCGTCATGAAGATAAACGACTTCAAGCTTGTCGGAATAACGATACTTGGATCGAGGAACGGCAAAAAGATCGAGCCTGGCATCGAAGATGCCGAACTGTCGGTGCTCGACATGGTCGGCACGGACAACTATGAGAGACAAAGCTCCGAATTGAGGATGGCTTATGCCAAACTTGATGGGGACGAGTCAAAAGAGGAGGCAAAGGATATGCTGGATGAAGAAGAGACGAAACCCGAAGAGGAAAAGAAAGATTTTGAATCTTCGGAAGAGTCCTCGGAAGAGAAAAAAGAGAATAATGAGGAAGACGAAGCCCAACCCGAACCGGATCATGGCGAAGACGGCCATGATGAAGACGAGCATGATGAGGGCGAGCATGAAGAGCCTCATGACGAGTCTGAAGAGGAAGAGCATCACTGCGAATCGCTCGAGGAAGACGAGCCCGAAGAGGGAATCAAGGCAGAGCCTGAAGACGAACCCCTCAAAAACGACGGGGTTTATGATTTGGCTTGCCTGATGTCCGGACTTAAATATGACTTAGACAGTTTCGACGGGTGCATAGGTTATTACAGCGACAACAGGGATTCAATCAAGAATGCCGACTATGTCGTGGCTGTTGTCAAAAGAGCGAAGAAGAACCTGGAAAAGGTCGCTGGTCTACTGGCCAAAGCCGTCGGCAGCCTCGCGGAGGACGCCGAAGTCATGGATCCTTCCGAAGAAGAGAAGCTTCTCTCATACGAAAATTGCGAGGAATCATGCAAGAAATATGAAGAGCTTGAGGCAAAATGTGCTTCGCTCGAACATGAATGCGGGGAGTCCGAGAAGAAATTCGCGGAACTCTCAAAGACAAATGAGGAAGACAAGAGGAGAATCGCGGATTATGAACGCAAGGAATTCGTCTCCAAAGCGATTTCCTTCGTCGCTTCTTCCGGATGCGACAAGTCCATTCAAGAGAAATTCTGCAAAGAATGCGAGGATGGCAAGTATCATGATATCGATACTTTGAAAACCGATATCGCCGTTGCTGTGTTCGACAGCAATCGCAACAAAGATGGAAACAACGATATATCGTTGCCTATAAGCAACCCTGAGGTGTTTTCCGGAGACCAAGCCGAAAAGTCTTCCAGGAAGAAGTCCTCATGGGACACGCTCAAAGCTTATAGCAAAGGCGAAAAATAACGTTGTTCTCATATATTGATGAATATAAAGGAGATTGAAAAACATGGTTTATTCTGGAAAAATGGCCTCTAATGTTTTGGATAGCATGCTTGCTAATGCCAAAGCTGCCGAGGCTATCAAAGATGGCTCCCTCGTCAAATTGGGTGATCTTGTCACCGACGACGTCTACGGGGATGCCGAATATGATACTTACAAGGCCGAAAAGCCTGCTGACGGCGAAGAAGTCGTCATCGCCGATTATGCCGGTATTTCCGAAGGCGCTATTGCTGGCAATGAATACAAATTGGGCGTCAAATTGCACGATTTGATGATTCCTGCCGGCGAGGTCTTCCGCGTCCGCCGTTTGGCCCTTCACGACAAGTTCTGGCTTGCCGAAGACAATTTCGACGCCGCTCCGACCGTTGGCAAATTCGCCACTGCCGAAGCTGGCAAGTATACGCACAAAGTCGCTGAAGATAAGCCGGCTTCCGGCTATGCCGTCAAGATCATTGCCGAAAAAGGCATGACCGTCGGTATGAAAGCCAATGGCAACATCTTCCTTTGCGAAGTTGTCAGCCTATAATTGAGGAGGAAACGAGAATATGTTAAAGATGTTCAACTACACTCGTTCCAGCAACGAGAATCAAAACGCTATCGTTGACTCCGCTCTTGAATTAGCGAGAGACTACTACGATGGCAAGAAACCTGCTGATTATGACGAAAAGAACAAAGCCGTCCTCGAAGGTATGGCCAAATTCGCTGTCGAAGGCACCAAATTCGAAGCCATGTATGAAAACGAAGGCCTGAAAGTCTTCAATCATTCCCAGGTCAAGAACAGCACTAATGTTCGTGAGAATTTTGATGTCGTTTTGGCTCAGATCGTCTCTGCCATTGTCCCAGAAGTCGTCAATGATGCTTTCGCAAGATTCATTGCTGAGGTTCATCAAGTTGGGTACGGCGAGACTGCGAGATTCGTCATTGAGAGCAATGATCTTTTCCGTGTCAACAGCAAAGGCGAAGGCGTCCGCAAAGGCGTCGATCAACCTTTGTTCGACAACGAAATCACTGTTAATGCCACCAATCATACCATTGATACTCATATCGATTGGTATCCTCTTGCTTCCGGTGTTTTCAACATCGGCTCTTGGGGCGTTCGCATCGCTCGTTCCTTCATGGCCCACATCTTCATCAAAGCCATTAAAGGAATGACCGCCGCCACCACCGAATTCGGTTCTGCCTACACCATCAATGGCGTTACCCCGGAACTCTTCGGGGATCTTAAGGCCAAAGTCTCTGCTGCCAATGGCGGAATGAACGTCATTGTCATCGGCACCCCGGTCGCTTTGAGCGCTCTTTCCCTGCAAGGCAACTACCAAGTCCAAGTCGGTGAAGAGATGAACAAAGTCGGTTACCTCGATCAATATCTCGGCACCCCAATCATCGCGGTTGACAACGTTTTGGTTCCTGGAACCACCAACACCACTGCCAAGCTCGCCCTTGACAACAAGGTCATGTATATGATCCCTGCTGCCGGCGACAAACCAGTCAAGATCGTTTTTGAAGGCAATGAGGTCTCTGTGAATTTCGTTCCTGAAATGTGCTCTGACAGCCGTCTTGGATTGTCTGTTGAGATGCGTTATGGCGTCTCTACCATCACTGGTTCAAAATATGGAACCATCAAGCTCGCTTAATAGCTTGCAATCGAAGTAATTTTGCATTATGATAGGTTGTGGGTTGGCAAAAGCTGACCCACAACCATATCGCTTTGTTGTGGAAAGGAGACTCTATGGGCAAAAAAATCGACATGCCAGACAAAGAGGAGCTTCGCTCCAAATACATACTGGAAAATCTCAGGAAGGACGAATTGGCCTCCAATTATCGCGTGTCGGTTTCGACCATAAGTCATTGGCTTTCCCATTATGGCATCAAAAAAGACGCAGCTTTGCTCAAACAGTCCATCAGCAAATCCATAGAGGAGAAATACGGTTCCAGGGAAAAGCTCAACGCAAAGGCCCTATGAAAAGCTGGGTTTCACTCTGGACCATATCTCGAAGCCGAATTACGTTTGGTGGAAGAGGAGGGGTGAAGTGAGATCCAGATATTCGTGTCAGATGAAAGACGAAGATAAAATAATGCATGAGCAAGGATATAAGCGTATTTTTGACTCGGGAAACAAAGTATGGGTGTATTCGGTGAAATGAATCCGCCCTTGAGGTAAAAGGAGATATAAATCGATATGTCAGAAACAAAGAAAACAACCGTCGCCCCAAAAGCGCCGGTCGCCGCCGCAGATTCCGAGAAGGAATCCCTTGCGGCTCAATTGAAGGCTTCGCAGGACATGAACGCGAAGATGATGCAGATGCTGCAGGAGATGCAGGCTCAGCTGCTGAAGGCCCAGACGTCTACAGCGGCCCAAACAGCTTACGCCGCCTCGTCCGCAGACGTCACTTTGGTCTATGCTTCCGCCAGCCCAGGCTATCTATTCGTGGAAGGCTCGGGGCTGAGCCTGCATTGCACTAAGTACGGAGAGACTTTCTCTCTCAGTAGATCCCAATTGGACGCCCTCGTCGGCAAATACCGCTCGTGGTTCGACCAAGGGATTCTGGCTTTGGCAGACAAAGATGCCAAAGTCGCCGCGGAAAAAGGCGTCTACACCTTCAGTCAGCTTAAGCTTGGAGCGGACACCCTGAACAAGCTTGGGCGCATGACGGCATCCGAGGTCGAGTCCTTATGGGATTCCCTTACCATGGACAGCCAGAAAGAGAGCCTCGTTCTCTTCTATAAGCAGAAATTTATAGAAGGCGCGGCTGGATATAACGATCGCAGCAAGATAGACATGCTCAACAGGCTCACGAGCAACGGCTTCTCCAGAGAGGCCATCGAAGCCAGCGGCATGGACCTGAAGCTGCGCCCGATAGATTTGGCGTAAAGGGATTTTTTGTTTGAATCAAAGGAGGCGTCAAAAAATGATCCTATTCAGCGAGATATTCGATAGGGCAGTCAATCTTTTTGACGACCCCGATATCAGAAGGGATTACGTCCTCGATCCCGCTGGCTTTCAGCAGGAGATGAGGCCTTTTCTCATAAACGGGCTCCACAAATGGACGAGCCCGACGGAGATCACGGATAAGCTGACGGTCTATTCAGACCCGGTCGGCAAAGTCGAGATCATTGACGGCGAAGACATGGACACTTACGCTTTGGTATCGCATCCGGTCGACAATTCCGCCATAAGCTACCGCATCTGCGGCAAGCCAGTGAGGGGCGAATACGATCCTGAGACCAACACGGTCAAGATCGAAAGGCCCGTTCTGGAGACGGAGAAGCTGACCGTGACATGGTACTATGCCGGCGCATTCGAAGCGGATTTCAAAGGCGTGTTCAGAGGCGACTTCAACATAAGAGCGATGTTGGAGAAGGTCAAGAACATCCTGGCTTACGGCGTCCTTTCCGCATGGGGGGACGTGGAGATGAACCGCGCGATAGAGATGAGAAACATATTTTCGGATTCCGATCTGAGTTTCTACAGCCCGGCAAATTCGGCAAAGGCGAAAGTTGAATGGCATAACCAAATCAATCATGACATGGACACGCTGATCTCTGAGCTTACTTGGAGAATCGGCTCAACGCCCACAGGAGGGTACCGCTTTGGCAAATAACGAAGAACTCAAAGAAGAGAGAGAAGCCATAAGGCTGACCCCAGAAGGCGAAGTCCAGTGCTTCAGGGATCTCAGATCCCAATTGATAAAATTGTTGTATATGATCGAGGCGGAGTCCAGAGGAGAGCAGGATATCTCCCTGTGGTTCTACGGATTCGTCTACGAGCTTGCTTCCTCCAATGTGCTGTGCGACGAGAAACTCACCAAGGTTTTGGTGAAAGTCCACGGATTGTACGATGAGGAGAAATACAAAACCATGACCCATGCGCAGATCAAGCGCCAGATCATGGAATGTAGGGGGATAGTGGACGGTCTCATAAACGCTTCCCTCAGACAAGCCGCCGCCCGCGGCGCTTTCCACAAGGAAGGCAAATAGGGGGTGAGACAAACGGAGGTTGACGATGGCAAATAAAGTGATAGACATAGGCAAAATGCCCATCAATAGCGCTTACGGGTCGCTGTCGCAAACCCCGATGAATTACGATAAGGACAATTTCTATCTGAGGACGCTTCAGCAGAAGGTGGAAGCCGAATGGGGCTATAGGCCCAACGCGGTCACCATCGAATATGAGGATGGATGGAATTCCGGCGATTACTGGAAAACCGAAGGCTATCCCGATCTGGAATGGAAGCCGATAGAGGTCGTGGTCCAGCAGGTGAAGACCGACAAAGGGTCCGATATCTCGGAGGACTGCAGAAGATTCGTATTCAAAAACATCCGTGAGGACAGGTTCAGGATAGGAGGCAAATTTAGATTCGCCCCCAATTACGACCTTTTCGCGGAACAAACATCGAAGAACGTTTGGCTGGTGACGAACAGGGATGACGTCAAAGTGACGTCAAGCGTGGTGGCGCAGAGATGCAATGGCACCTTGGGCAGCGTCTATGAGGACGCGCAGGGGGTTTCCCATTACCATTATGAGCCCGCCATACTTGGAAAAGACCTTTCCTCGACCAACCTTTCGTACAACGCGGTGGCGATATCGCCCCAATCGGGGCTGACCGTCATCTGCCAACACAACAGATACACCATGGCGTATAAGCTCAATCAGCGCTTCATCGTCGGATACGATGAGGTGTACAGGGTGAAAGCCATAAACAAATTCTATTCGAACAGCACCAACAATCCGATGGATGTGGGGCTGATGAGGATATACATGGAGATCACGGAGAAATCGCATTACGACGACTTCGTCAACCGCATCGCGTATGAGGAAGAGCCGAAAGTGAAGATCGACGTCGACGACGCGCATGACAGGGAATTCAGGATCGAATACAAAGAGCCTGGTTACATACCGGCGAACCTTGGATCGGAGACGGTCGAATTCGTTCCGGTGTTGAAGGATTCCTACGACGGCGAATGGGAGAATTCGGCATTCAGAGTCGAGTGCGCCCTTGAGAATTGGCCAGAGTCGAGAGAGTTCGACCAATACGACAACCCGTATTTCGAGCTCAAGAAGGACAGTGCGGGCTTCTCTTTGAGAAGAAAGAAACTGTATCCTAACGGCGACATAACCGTGAGATGCTTCGTGCCAGCCGACGAATCGCCAACCGGCGCGGAAATCTCCTCGTCTTTCAAGATGACGATGAGAGGGCTGGAGTGATGATTCGGAGGTAAAAGGAATGGATTATTTGGAACGCAGTGATTTCAATGAGTTCAACAGATACCAGAATCTGGATGGCATAGAAGCCAAAATGGTGTCGCATTTGGTCAAGTCACGGACCAAATTCGCGGACATAATCTGGAAATTGCTGAAGTACAACAGCTTAGACGCGTTAAGCAAGCCAACTGTCAGCGAAGCCGATAGATGGGGGCTCGTGTGCTACGACAACGGAAATCCGACGTCGAAGAGGGTCTTCTTCTCGCCTTTTGTTGATGATGCGTGGCAAGAACAATGCAGTTCTTTGTACATTTACGTCGAAGACGTCCTTCCTGTCGATCATCTGAGATCGACGGTGGGGGTCACGATCGAGACTGTGACGCATAGCAAAATCAGCGCCATAAACGGCGACGGGGATGAGTTCCTGTATCCGTTGGCGAATCCAAACGATTCGGATGGGAAAGACAATGTTGTTGTTGCCTTCAAGAATCGCGCGACGGTTTTGCTGAAGTGCATACTGGCCGAGTTCAGCGGCCTGTATTTGGATGGCGCCGGGTATCTTCAGTTCAACATGAGGATGCCGATCAAATGCAAGGCGACCATGCCGTTGTACAACAGGCGCTCTTATTATGGGCACTCGATAATCTTCGCTTGCAACATGAACAACGATTCAAGCGGAGAGGCAATGGGGGTTCCTGGGGAGCAATTGTGACATATGGCGGAAGATAAGGAAATCAGAGAGACGAGCAATCAGGAGACGTCACAGACATCGAACGAAGAATCAGGGGCCATAGCGGTGAAGCCCGACCGTTATAAAGGCCTGAGCGAGTCCCTCGCGGACGAGTTGCGCAAAGATGAGATAGAATATTTCAAACTGGACCTTCCGGTCCCTTTTCATGGTTTTCTATTATATCCGGCGACCGTTCGGGATTATGAGAAGTTTGCTTCCGCGTCCGCATGTCTCAGCTTAGACAAAAACAAAACGCCAGAAGGCATCCGGATGACGAATCTTGACTTTCTGGTGTCTAAAATGAACGATAAGAAAGAAGGCCCGGCGTGGTCTTTCAGATTCAATTCATTGATTGAGGTGGTCTTTCATCTCAAGAATGGTCTAAAATGCAAGAAATGTGGAAACATCATTGAATATCATAGTGATATTTTTGTGAAATTCCTGAATGAAGTCCAAAACCTTTTGGCCAATCCTCCAAAACAAGGAGAAAAGTTTGAGGAGCCCAAGCTTATCTGCGATAAGTGCGGCAACGAAGACCAATCTCAGTATTTGGAGATGATAAAAATAGTTAAGGACGAAAAAGGGAAACATTACTCATTTTTGATTGATGGGAAAACGGTCACATCGCAGATGTTCAATGATTTGAGAGAAATCATTATGTATCAGAATTTTTCTGATTATCAAAATGATTCTTGGGTTGATCCTGATGTGAAGGCTGACTACGAGGAGCGATTGGCTCTTGAGCAGAAAGCAAATGCCGGCGCTACAGCTTCGCTGGAGCGAAAGATTGTCGGTTTGTCGATAGCCAGTAATTATAAACTGTCCGACATTTACGACATGACAATTCGAAAGTTCGCCATGGCTCTCAGTCTGGTGGACGATTTAATCAATTATAAGATCACCAGGTCGGCGATGATGAGCGGGATGGTGTCTTTCCCGAAAGGCTTCAAATTGGAGCATTGGCTGTACAAAACCGAAAAGGATATGTATGGAGACGGGTATAAGACGACCGATCAAGCTCAGCAGTATGCCGAAAGGTGATTTTTATAAAATAAAATTTTAAAGGAGAATAAAAACATGAAGTATTTTCTCGGATCAGTTGGTTCGGTCGAAGCTTTTGAGAAAAAAGAAGACGGAAGCTATGAACTGGCTTTCGTTTCCAAAACTTTAACCGATTCTGGTATCAATACCACCATTACTAAAGACGACGTTCGTGGCGGAACTGGCGCACCTATTCAATTCAGCTTCTATCACGATCCTGCCGTCGAAATCACCCTCACGGATGTCGTTTTCAAGAAAGAATATCTTGAAGCACAGCTTGGCACCGAATTCAAAAACGAAGGCTCCCATGGCTATGCCACCGAAACGGTTGTCGCCGAAGAGGGGAAAATAACTCTTAAGGATCAGCCTCTCGCCCTCAATTTCGGCGCTTGCGGCGGCGAGCTCAAATACGTTTGGGCCACCGAAGCCGGCAAAGAAGAATGGAAGACTTATGAATTCGCCGATGGCAAAGAAATCGCCAGCGCCGATTTCAAGGCCGGCAAGTCCTACTGCGTCCGCTATTGCAAGCAGGATCCAAATGCTATTATCGCCCACGTCACGTCGAATATCATTCCTGCCGAATATATGCTGATCATCACCGCCCCGGTCTTCGCAGGAGACGCCTGCTCTGCCTCCAATGGCAAGAAAGCCGGAACCATCACCTACGAAATTCCTCGTTTCCGTTTGAACGGTGGATCCGAAATGGCGTTCAACATGTCTCAGAACCAAACCATCAGCTTGGCCGGTTCTGCTCTTGCTTCCGACAACACCTGCGAGATGGGCGAACAGAATCTTTATAACATCGTTCTCTCTCTCAACGATTATGCCTCGAGCAATTACAGTGAGTTGATTGTTGATGAAGACAGCTTGAAAGCGGGTCTTATTCCCGTTGTCTACGCTCTTACCAAAGAAGGCAAGGTCATCAAGATGGATAATAAGAATTTGACCTTTGAACCTGCTTTGACCGATGGCAAATTTGCTGCTGGCGCTAGCAAAATCACCATCGCTGGCACCGCTGTCAGCGATGACGTCACTGTCGGAGAATAAAGCATTTCATGCCTGAGAGATGTCGATTTCTGATAGGGAAAGGCGACATCTATCGTTATATTTGCAAATTGCGTATGGAAGTGTGCCCGTTTCAGAGATGGTGCACAGTCAAAAAGCATTTTGAAATAACGGATATGGAAACTTGTTCTCAATTTCAGAAAAAGGAAGAAGAATGAAACAAGCCTTGTTGCAAGGCGGGAAACTGCCTTCAACAAGGCTTTTGGTTGGGCGTTATCAAAAAGATAACGTTTGGCCAAAAGCCTTGTTGACCTTTGGCGCGCTTTATGTTATTTTGAATTGGCCGGAGGAAACAACAGATGGGCAAAATGACAAAATTAAATCCCGAAGAAGTTAGGGAATATTACGTCAACGAGCACCGTTCTCTTGTGGAAACCGCCGGTCGTTTTAACAGATCCGTCAGCGGCATGGAGAAATTTTTGCATAGGAATGATATCAAGAAACCATCTGAGGAAGTGGCTCAGACAAGGAGGGAGACGATATGCAGGAACTTTGCCGTCTCCGAGAAAAAACCCCCTGTGAATAAACTTGACTGGAAAATGCCCGCTAAAGAGGCATTAGAAAAAGAATATTTGGGAGGAAAAACGCAAAAGCAGCTGGCCTCTTTCTATGGGGTGTCTCTGGATACTGTGAGAAACTGGCTGTCCCGATACGAGATCAAAAAAGACAAGGAAGGGGTTGAAGAGACCCGAAAGAACTCCATGAGAGATCGTTTGGGCTGCGATTACGCCATGCAGTCGGAAGAGGTGCGCGAAAAAAGCAGAAAAACCTGTTTGGAAAAATATGGCGTCGAGTGCTATTCGAAAACCAAATTGGCGAAAAAGGCGTTAAGCGAAAAGAAAACCAAAAAACTTCCTTCTAGGGAAGAATTGTATGATTATTATGTTGCAAATTCCCATTCGATATTGGAGACCGCCGCTCGATTCAAAGTGAGCGTGAGGACATTGCTGAAATGGCTTGCCGAAAACGACATTCGCAAATCGCAAGCCTGCATAGAAGCTACGAAAAGGAAAACAAACCAAGAGCGTTTCGGAGTGGAAAACTCTTTTTCCTCATCGACGGTCAGAGCGCATTACAGGGAAAACTGCATCAAAAAATATGGTGTTGATCACCCCGTCGGCAAAGGATCTGAGAAATCCGCAAGAATTCTCGCTTCCGAAGAGAGGCTCGCAGAATTCCTGACGGATAGTTTCAGCGACAAACCAAATTATACCGCGGCGGCTCAAGCATTGGGGTGCTCGGATAACAAAGTGAGGACCGCCGCAAAGAAGAATCATTGGGAAAATTATTTCTCTGTTTACACTTCATCTCCCGAATTGGAGCTGCAGTCTTTCCTGAAGCAATCGAAAATCGACTTCGTCTCCCATGACCGAAAGGTTTTGGGGGGAATGGAAATTGATATTTACGTTCCTTCTAAGAAGATAGGTATTGAATTCAATGGCGATTATTGGCATTCGAATGCCGTCAAAGAAAGGAATTACCATTTTGACAAATCAAAACTGGCTGAATCGAAAGGCATCCGTCTTATTCACATCTACGAATATGAGTGGAACGCCATGAAAGACAAGATCATCCAATTGCTGAAGATAGCCCTAGGCATCGTGGATAGAAAAATCTATGCTCGCAAATGCGAAATCAGGCAAATCACTAATCAAGAGGCCAAGCCTCTTAATGACAAAGTGCATTTGCAGGGGCATCGCAACGCCCAAGTCACCTATGGCCTTTTCCATGAGGGGGAATTGGTGCAATTGATGAGCTTCAGCAAAACCCGCTACAATCGCAATCTGAAGGGAAGCAATTCCTGGGAGATCATCCGCGGCTGCCCGGGCTCCAATAATGTGGTGATCGGCGGCGTGGGCAAACTGTTTTCCAGGTTCGTCGAAGATTACAATCCTGATGAGGTTTTCAGCTATTGCGATTTCAACAAATTCGACGGCAGATCCTATGAAGCCATCGGGATGAAGTTCGTCGGATACACCGGTCCTGACAAGACCTATCTGATCGATGGGGTTGCCTATAAGCGCAATCCGTCAAAATACAAAGAGTACAAAGAGAAAGCAGAAGCCGTCATATGGGGCTCTGGCTCTAAAAAATATCTTTGGAAAAAGGAGGAAACATTATGAACTCTATCATCATCTTAAATTCCATCTGGCCCACCACAGTCGAAGGATGGGCGAATCTCATCACTTTCATAGCTGGTTTTGTCATCGCTGTCGCGGCCCTGGTGCCGACCGCGGTGAGTTTGGTCAAAAAAGGAGCGGAACTGATGAAAAACAAAAATTGGTCGAAAATCAAAGATATCGCCATGGCGGCCATGAAAGAAGCCGAAGCAAGCGGAAAGAAAGGCTCTGAGAAGCAACAGATGGTCATCGACGCGGTCGTGGCGGGATGCAAAGAAGCTGGAATTGAAGTCAGCGAAGACGACCTCAAGAAATTGGCCGATTACATCAATGAGACTATCGGATGGTTCAACAATATGATCGATTCTTCAAAAGAAGCGAAAAAAAGTGCGAAAAACATGCGCAAATTCATGGTCACTTCTGAAGAAGAGAAGAAAATCAACGAAAGCAAGTAATGAATAAAAACGCGCTTTTATTCAAGCGCCGCTGAGACAGGAGACTGTCGATTCTGGGAAAGGGTGATACCCTTTCCTTTTTTTCCGTCGTGATTTCGACGGTCAACACAACCGACGGAGGGGAGCATCATGAGCAACAACAATGAAAAGTCAGCCAAATCGATGCTTGATCTCATAAAAGAGTTGATAAAACAGCAACTCGATTCAAAGGATCAAGTAGCGCTATGCCAGATCGCATCCCCCGGAAGCGACGGCAATTACAACATTTACGTGGTGCCCGACGATGCCAATGTCATCCATGGCATTCCGAACAAGTTCGGATTCGACCTGGAGACTGGGGATTACGTCTATGTCTACAAAGTGGGAAACCAATTCGCGCAATCGTTCATTTTCGCCAAAATCGGAAGCAACCTTGATCTGAGGGAGCAGTTGGAGCAACTGGAGACGGAAATGGGGGAAACGGGGGGCTCTGGATCTTCCTCAAAAGGGGAGAGGGGCTCTCAGGGACCCCAAGGCGAAACTGGGGCGAAGGGCGATCAAGGGGACATCGGCCCCACCGGCCCGCAGGGGGACATCGGCCCCACCGGAGCCACGGGCCCAATCGGCCCAACTGGCCAAATAGGCCCCACAGGGGTGATGGGGCCAACGGGGCCTATGGGCCTCACGGGTCCCACCGGCCCAATGGGTCCCACGGGGGTCCAAGGGCTGATAGGCCCAGTAGGGCCTACGGGCCCAATCGGTCTTACGGGTCCCACCGGCCCCACAGGGGCTTTAGGGCCAACAGGCGTGGTCGGCCCAACGGGGCCAATAGGCCCAACGGGCAGCACATGGTTCTCCGGCAACGACGTGGGAACCGACCAAGGGCAAGTCTCCGTCGATCCGTCTCCCGAAGGGGTCAAAATAGGAGATTTTTACCTCAATGAGGAAAAAGGCGAGGTATATAGATACAACGAGTCGAAAGAATGGACGAAAATCGCCAGCCTCAAAGGGCCTCAAGGCCCCAAAGGTGATATCGGCAACGTGGAGGGGGCCGCTCTTGCCGAAGGGAGCTATGATCAGAAAAACGGCCTCACCACAAAGGTCGAGTATGACAAGGAGACGAAGAAGATTCTTTATACGAACGTGCCGATAAAAACAATGTTCGAATCCGTGAATGGCGTATTCTACACGAAGATAGACGACGCGGGCAACGATGTCGCGGATTGAGAGGAGGAAGAACATGGCAGATATAATAACGCAGAAAAAAACTTACTTCCTCACTCAGAGGCAGTATGAGACGCTGAGAACGGGCGGAACCACGACCGTCACGGACTACAATGGCGATGTGGCCACTTTGACCGGCCTTCCGAGCGACGGGTATTTCGTTTGCTATTATCAGGACATAATCGGTCCAACCGGACCGAGGGGTGTCCAGGGCGATAAGGGCGAAATCGGCCCAACCGGGCCTACGGGAAATACCGGCGTCGGACTCAAAAGCATAGAGGTGACGGGCTCTTTGCAGCAAGGCTCAGGAGTCGAATCCACTTACGGCCTGAAATATACCAATACCGAAGATGAGACGCTTGAAGCGGGGAACATCGTCGTTAAAAACGGCTACTCCCCGACAATAGATCCCACATCGGGGAATTGGCTCATTGGCGGAGTTGACACGGAGGTGCACGCCAAGGGAGACAAAGGCGACACCGGACCCATCGGGCCCACGGGGCTCACTGGGGCGATCGGCCCAACGGGAAGCACCTGGTATTCGGGCACGGCGGTTTCCACCCAACAGGGAAACGTCGTCGTCGATCCAGACCCGGTCGGCGCAGTCGTCGGGGATTTCTATTTCAACAACTCGACGGCGGAGATATTCAGGTACAATGAGCAGAAACAATGGACGAAAATCGCTCAGGTTAAAGGTCCGCAGGGGCCGAAAGGGGAGACGGGAAACGTGTCGGGGGTCTCTTCATCCAATGGCTCTTATGAAGCTAGCACGGGCGTGACGGTCGCAATGGAATATGACGATTCTTCAAAAAAGATAGTCTATACGAATGTTCCGGCCGCTGAGATGATCGATGCCGTGCATGGCGTTTTCTATGTGAAGCTCTCCGATGACGGAAACACGGAAGTGGCCTGGTAAGGAGGAAAAAGAGAATGGCAGATATTACCAATACAAAAACCTATTTTCTCACTCAGGCTCAATATGAGACGCTGAGAACCGGAGGATCCACGGAAGTCACCGACTACAACGGCAACAAAAAAACCTTGACCGGCCTTCCCAGCGACGGATATTTCGTTTGCTATTATCAGGATATAATCGGTCCAACGGGCCCCAGAGGTTTTACGGGGGCCATTGGGCCGACGGGAGCCAAGGGGAATATGGGTCCGACGGGCTCTGTTGGCCCCACCGGACCGGAAGGGAAAATTGGCCCAACTGGGGCAATGGGTCCTATCGGTCCGCAAGGAGATGTCGGCCCAACGGGCTCTGTCGGCCCAACTGGCCCTGAGGGGAAAATTGGGCCGACGGGCCCTGTCGGTCCTACCGGTCCCGAAGGAAAAATTGGCCCCACAGGTCCAGTCGGCCCAACTGGGCCGCAAGGCAACCTTGGTCCCACTGGCCTAATAGGTCCTACCGGACCCGAAGGGAAAATCGGTCCAACCGGCCCTATTGGTCCCACCGGTCTCACGGGTGCTCTGGGTCCTACGGGCAGCACATGGTTCTCGGGAGAGTCCGTGGCAACGGATAATGCTGGAAACGTGATCCAATCCGTCACGGGGCAGATTCCTCCCGTATCTCCGAAAACTGGGGATTATTATCTTAATCTATCTTCAAACGATGTATTCAGATACAACGAATCCGATCTTTGGACGAAGGTGGCGAATTTCAAAGGGGCTGCCGGAAGAGACGGAACGGATGGTGTCACGGCTAATGTCGCCGGCGTCATCGGGAATTCCTCCGCAGAGGGGGTCGTCACAGGAATGTCTTACGATTCCGGCACGAAAAAGATAATATACAATGTCCAACCAGGGTCTGTGGTGTTCTACGACTCGATAGAATGATGAAAGGAGGTCTCATATGGCGAATCCATTTGAAAATATACCCACTGTTTTCCTGACGCAATCTCAATATGAGACCTTGGTTAACGGGAAAGACACCATCTCGGTCACGGATCTTAACGGAAACAAGATCACCCTTGGACCGGGTTTGAACAATCTCAAAAACTACAATCTCTTTTATGTGTGCTGGAGAGACGACATAAAAGGCCCCACTGGGGCGACCGGCCCTCGAGGGGCGATCGGGGAGAAAGGAGCCACCGGAGAGACCGGGAATGGCATCAAAGGCGTCGCGATGGGCTCGAACAACGGCCTCGATTTCACCATGACAGACGGCACCCATCTTTACACCGATAGCGTGAAAGGCGAGAAGGGCGATATGGGGTCCATCGGTCCAACAGGCCCGATAGGCCCCACGGGGGTCCAAGGGCTGATAGGCCCAGTAGGGCCTACGGGGCCGACGGGAGGCGTCGGTCCAACAGGACCTCGGGGCGGTTTGGGCTTGACCGGCGACATGGGACCGACCGGGCCACAAGGTGATAGCGTAATTGGTCCGATTGGCCCTCAAGGACCTTTAGGTCCCACGGGGCCGGCCGGAGGAACGGGTCCTATCGGTCCTACGGGGTCAATTGGTCCAACTGGCCCTGAAGGAAAAATTGGCCCAACCGGCCCAATGGGCCCCACGGGAGTCCAAGGATTGATTGGCCCCGTAGGTCCTACGGGGCCGACGGGGCCGATGGGGGGAGTCGGCCCTACTGGGGCCGCCGGGCCGACAGGCATCCAGGGGCCGAAGGGCACGATAGATGTCATCGATCTCAGATAAGGAGGGAATTATGGGGCTAAGTTTGGATGAATTCAAGGATTTCCTCGACAAAGACCTAAAATGGCGATATGAGCCGATTGTCGACAGCAACAAGGTTCTGACGATAAACCTGCATTTTGACAATCTTCCTTCCGATTTATCTTTTGGGTGTGTGGGAAGGGCTACTCTCATCGCGCCAACTCATCACCAAGGACGGTTTGATAGGGGGTTCGAATATTTGAGGGCGAAAGACGGGAAAACAGGAAGCGGCATAGTGTCTCAGATAACGCCAAAATGGTACCCGGTCCCGGAAAGCGGATGGTATGAACCAAAGAACTATCCTCAGAACGGTTCCGCACGTGTGGTTACACTCGATTTCGCATTGCCGGTAACGGCCGATAACCTATTTTGGAAGCCGTTTGGGGACAATTCCTTTTTTGAACGGATGAGAGGCTGCGCTAATGATATTTGTTATTCTGTTTTCGCCGGGTATAATTCTTTAGAGCGCGGGGCTGTTTATGATTCGGACAAAGATGATGAGCGACTGACTCCCAGAGGGGAGATCATAGTGCGCAATCTCGATCTTTATCTTTCCGTAAAGATAACTTGGATTTTCCAAGAGGGGAAAGAAAGCCGTCTGATCGCGAGATCTTGGGGCGTTCCTCAGCGATACGTCTCGAAAGATTTTTTCTGAGCCGATTGACTTTTCGTGTTTTTCGGCTTATTATCAGCATATATAGATGGCTTTGATGGGGGTCGGTCTATAGATCTAGAACCCCCTTCAAAGCCATCTATCGAAAGGAAAGGGAGAATCTTATGAGCCAATACAAGGTCGCGGTCTATACGATCTGCAAGGATGAGCTGCAGAACGTCGACAGATGGATGAATTCCATGCTGGAGGCGGATTATCTGTGCGTCCTCGACACAGGAAGCTCCGATGGCACGTGGGAACGGCTGAAGGAGTGGCAGGCGAAACACCCTCGGAAAATCATCCTGTCTCAGGCGGAAGTCAGGCCTTGGAGGTTTGACGTCGCCCGAAACGCGAACATGAGGATGATCCCCAAAGACGCGGATTTCTGCATCTCCACGGATCTTGATGAGGTTTTGGAGCCCGGATGGGGCGACAGATTCAGGGAGGCGTGGGGCAAAGGGAACAAACACCGTATGTGGTACAAATACGCATGGTCCCACAATCAGGACGGGAGTCCGGCCAGGGTTTTCTGGTATGACAAATGTCATGACAATTCCGGGAACTGGTTCTGGAGATACCCGGTGCACGAAACCCTGACTTGGGGAGGGGATTCCTCTTATGATGGGGAATCCGGAACCGCCGTGAGCGATGACATATGGCTGCATCACTATCCTTTGCATAAAGAAGGAAGGTCGTCTTACCTGCCGTTGCTTGAATTGAGGGCCAGAGAGAATCCGGATGATTACTATGGGCTGGTTTACCTCGCGCATGAGTATTATTATTCGGGAAATAAAAAGAAGTGCTTGGAATTCATAGACAAGACGGTGATGCCGAACATCGGCGCGAATGACCTGTATTCGTGCAAAACGGACTTGTTCATGTTCAAAGGCAAGTGCCATGTCGATTTGGGGATGCCCGAGAAAGCCATCGTCGACTTCAAGCAAGGAATCGCGCAAAGCCCGGAATTCAGGGACAATTACCTTGAGTTGGCGAAAGTGTACATCTCCCAGAAAAGATACGAAGAGGCGATCGATGCCGTCAATGAGGCCTTGCTGAGATCAAGAAGGCTGTATTCCTGGCTTGAGTGGGACAAATGCTGGACGAGCGAGCCAGCCGATTTGCTGTGCATAGCCTATTATTACGCGGGGGCGAAACACACGGCTCTGATGTACGCCAGGCTTGCGCATGAGGAAGACAAAGGCGACCTGAGGTTAAAAGACAATCTGGAAAGGTTGGAGAAGGAGCTCAATGAGCCAAGCGAGAGATGAAAGGAAAGAACAGAAAAGCGGACTTCGTGTCCGCTTTTTTCAAATGCTCTTTTCAGAGCATATTATTGGCAACAGTATTTTTTGAAAAGGGGATTTTTATGGAGATTAAATTTAAAGACAAAATGGATTCCTACAAATATCTCGTCATGTTTGATCTGGCCAGCAAGGTTACGGGGGTGTGTGTCTGGAATATTGCGAAAAAAGAACCTCTGTGCACCACGGTGATAAGGGTAAAGGACGGAACAGAGCTTCCTGCCGCGGAGCTTAAAACAAGGATAAACGCGCTCTTTGATGAATTGGATAAGGAGATAGGACGCGAAAATTACTTCGTCTCGAAGGAAATGATGCCAACCCAGATTCATGGAGGGTCGTCAACCGTGCAGACTTTCGTCGCTTTGGCGAAAAGCCATGCGATTCTGGATGTTTGTTGTTATGAAAAGGGAATACCCTGTTATGACTACAAGGGGGTGGCTCCTGCGACCACACACGCCTATTACAGGCGCCTTAACGGCTTGTCGCCGCAGGATAAAGTCACGAAAGAAATGGTAAGCGAATACCTTTATGATTCTTTCTCGAATCTTCTGAAAGCCACCACCCTTGATGAAACTGACGCCGTATTTCTTGCAAAAACGCTTTGTGAGTCGAAATGGGACAAAGATATAGAGGAGAAGATACGAGAAGAAAAAAGACACAGGAAAGAACTCAAAGCGCCACATGCGATAGCCGCGGTCGACGCCGAGATAGAAAGGCTTAATCTCCTGAAAACAGACTTGAAACAGGAGAATGCTCCGATATTTTGGGGAAAGGAGGAAAAAAGATGTCTAAGATAAAAAAAACAACGAAAACGAAATTGAAGTCGGGGACTTCGACCGTCGCCGAGACATCGGGTCTTGAGCCGGGGGAGATAAGGGCGATAACCAAAAGCGTGTTCATCGGTAATGTCTCTGAAGGCACGGGGTCGGGGACGGCGACGCCGGTTACGCCGGCGAAAGCCGCAAGCGTCGTCGGCCAAGATTTAAATGAAATCAAGGACGAAGGGGATTATTATGCTGGAGGCGGAAATAAAAACGCCAATAAACCAGAGGGGATAGATGCTTTCGGGTTAACCGTGAAAAGAACCGCAGATGGGTATTATTCCCAATATTTGACTGGGGGAAACAGCAAAACCGGCATAGTGTATGTCAGGACGTTCGGAGGCAATAAGTGGTCCCCATGGATGCAGCAGGCGAATGTTGAGGACCTTGCTATCAAACAAGATAGGCTCGTGGCGGGGGAGAATATTACCCTTTCCGGCAGCACCATCTCGGCCAGGACAATGCACTCCCACAACCTGAACATGTATTTCGCCAGTGAAGACCAGAAACAAATGTTGAAGGCATATGCGATCATCCCGTCAAACGCTGAGAAAAGCATCTCGAAGATAAGCGACGTATTCGACTCTTTGAAGGTGACGTATCTGCCAGTCAGCGGAATCTACGTCGACGGCGTCAACAGCAAAAAATACAACGTGATGAGCATATTCCGCAATAGCGATGGGGATATTGTGATCATCGTCTCTGATATGGGCAACGACATGACGGCGGCTTCCATTGAAGTAAATACGAGCGTTTTTAAGGTTTTTTCCGTCAATGATTCGGTGATTTAGGAGGGCAGACATGGCAAGATCCACAGTATATAATGACAATCTCACCAGCGATTACGAAAAGGTCTCGCCCAAGAATCAACAGCTGGTGAAACAATACATCATGTATTGCAAAAGCAATGATAAATCCCCGAAGACACAACAGCAGTACGAGGCTTGGCTTAAAGTCTTCTTTTGTTGGAATCGCAGGGAAAACGGGGATAAGTTTTTCATTGACCTTAAGAAAAGGGATTTCGTCTATTATTTCGGGTATCTCCGCGATCTGGGGATGAGTCCAAACAGGATAGCCTCTCTGAAATCGTGCCTAAGCAGCTTGTCGACCGAAATAGAGCTTTTATATGAAGACGAATACCCCAATTTCCACAATCAGTTGAGGGGCCTTGAGCCTGTGCACATAACAACCGTTAGGGAGAAGACCATCCTTTCGAACGAGGAGGTCAAGAACATTCTGGACGTCCTGACTTCGGAGAAGGAATATCAGCTGGCCTGTTATGTCGCTCTGGTCTGCTCATGCGGGGCAAGGAAATCGGAGATGCTTCAGATGAAGACATCTTTCTTCACGAAAGAGAATGAGGTTTTCGACGGATATATGTATTGCACCCCCCAAATCAGATCGAAAGGCAGAGGCAAAATCGGAAAATTGATCAAAAAATACGTCATAAAAGACAGTTTTGACCCTTATTTGAGGAATTGGATGGAGGAAAGGAAGAACCTGGGCATAGAAAACGACTATCTGTTCGTCACTGAAAAAGACGGCAAATGGGTGTCTGCCAATGTCTCCACCGCGAATATGTTCGCCAGAAGGATCTCGAAAAAATTCGGGATAGATTTCTACAGCCATTCCGGCAGGCATTATTTCTGCACTTTGCTGAAGAGCATGCGCCTCCCGGATTCAGTTGTGACCCTTATATTCTCTTGGTCTAGCCCCGATATGATAAAGATATACAACGATGTGAGCGATGAAGAGATCCTGAGCGATTTCTTCTCAAAAAAGCCTGTTCAGCAGGAATGAGGCAAAAGGAGAAAAACAATATGGATAAAATAAAACTTACTGACATTCTGACTTCTGTCCTTGAGTTCCAGAAGAACCCAACGGAAGAAAACGACAAGAAAGTCCACGAATACATGCAGAAACTACAGGTGATCCCCTATCTCAGCATAGATAGGAAGGCGATCTGCGCGTCCATCATTTCTGCCAACATCTTCAATGTTGAAAGGGATATGGTAAAATCCGCCGTCCATCTTGTGGTGGCGGAAACAATGTACGGAATCTTGGAATATTGCATCAATTTGGAGAATGATTTGGACAGTTTCGTCGCGGATGAGACGATTTATGACGCCCTGTGCGAATTCGGTTTCATCGACTATATCATGAAATTCTGCGGTGCCGATTTCGCTCGTCTGTGCGACCTGATCGATAAAATGGTGAATTTCGGGAATATCTACAAAATCACGGAAGCGGCGGATAATTTCTCCAGTGAGAAAATAGACGAGCTGGTTAAGCAAATGGACAAAGCGACGAAGACCCTCACCCCCGAGATGCTGTCTGATATGAAGAGCATCCTCAATGGGGAAGATCCCCATTGGCAGGCTTTGAAGCAGGCCATGGGAGACGAGGCTCTCGGTAATGCCCTTGACAAAGAGATATATTCCACTCTTGGCATCTCTGCCCCAATTAACACGAAGAACAAAGCCGGCGGAGCCGATGGGAAAACGGAAAAAGACAACGAAGAGAAACAGGAAGGAAAGCAAAAAGCTTGATTCCGCAAGTTTTTTATCGTATAATCTTTTCTGAAAGGAGACATCATCTTATGAATGTTATTAAAAAAGACAATCATTGTGTCCCTTTCGATTTCGAGAAAATCAGATCCGCAGTGAGTAAGTCGGCGGATAGGGTGAATATCTCTTTGTCTGGCAAAGACCTCGAAGACATAAAGAGGTTCATCGGAGAAGAAATCGAGAAAGACGGACAAGATAATATCCCTGTGGCCAAGATGCACAATTTCGTGGAGTGCGCTTTGGATAAAGTGAATAAAGATGTCGCGAAGGCATATAGGGATTACCGCAATTACAAGCAGGATTTCGTCGAGATGATGGACAGCGTCCTCAAAACGGCGGATGAGATGAATTATAAGATAGACCGCAGCAACGCGAACACCTCCGCAGCTCTCGTCTCCACGAAAAGGAGCATGGTCTATTCGGCCTTGAATAAGGAAATCTACAAAAAGAATTTTCTTAATAAAGAAGAATTGGCGGCCATAAGTGACGGGTATATTTATATACATGATTTATCCGCTAGACTGGACAGCGGAAATTGTTGCTTATTCGATATGGGCAGAGTGTTGCAGGGCGGATTTGAGTGGGAGCATATAGGTTATAACGAACCTAAAGATGTGCGAACCGCGGGCAACCTGATCAGCGACATCACGCTGAACTGCGCCGCTCAGCAATACGGAGGGTTCACCATACCAGAGATAGATTCGATATTGGCCCCTTATGCTGAGAAGACATACGACAAGTACCTTCTTGAATACAAAGTCCTTTGCGCTCAGATGAGCGGCAAATATGACGAACATGCGGCGGACCAGTACGCGATCAAAAAAGTCGAAAGGGATATCGAGCAGGTCTTCCAGGGGTTTGAACACACGTTCAACACCGTGGCTTCAAGCCGCGGCGACTATCCGTTCATCACCATCACCGGAGGATGCGACGAAACGAGATTCGGCACTCTAGTTTGGTCCACGGCGTTAAAAGTCAGGCGAAGGGGACAGGGACATTCTGGCCACAAGCGTCCGGCGATCTTCCCGAAGATGGTGTTCCTCTATACGAAAGAACTCCACGGGGAGGGCAGGCCGCTGGAGTGGCTGTTCAACGAAGGCGTGAAGACTTCCTGCGCGGCAATGTATCCGGACTGGCTGTCGCTCGATGAGCCCGACGAGACTTTGATCAAAGGTGCCCACGCCCCTCATTATGACCCGCAGATTGCGGAGGTATTCAAAAAATATCATAAATTCGGAGTGTCCAGATGGTATTTGGACAAAAACGAGAATGTTCAGGAGAATCCTGAATGGGTTGATTCGATTATCAGCCCGATGGGTAAGCGCAAACTACAGCCCATCTTAAATTTCCTTAACCCCGCTCGGGGGTGTGGCGACACTAGTCGCTGCTAACGGTTAGGTCTTAGAAATAAGATGAGACCGTGAGAAGCTTAATCTTATTGGTTATAAAAAGATTAGGAACTTGTATCGACTATCCGCGATGAATGTAACGGAGTAGACTCGGAGATAAGCACCGAGTCCAAATAGGAAACAGCGAAAGCTGATAATATAGTCAGTGCGAATGGTGACATTCGATAAAACGTGTAGAGCCTACTTGTCCGCCTATTATGAGAAGGGCGGATTGAAGCCGGCCAGCGATGAAGACAGGCCGATATTCACGGGGCGCTTCAATGGTGGCGCCATCTCTCTCAATCTTCCGATGATCTATGAGAAGTCGGTGGAAGAGAAGAAGAATTTCTATGAAGTGCTGGATTATTATCTTGATATGATTAATGGTCTCCACATTAAAACCTTTGACTTCTTGTGCAAACTGAAAGCTAGTTGTAATCCTGTGGGATTCTGTGAAGGCGGTTTCGGTAAGCTCAAATCCACCGATAATATATCGCCTCTTGTGAAAAAAATAACATTCTCTTATGGATTTACTGCCCTAAATGAGCTTCAAGAATTATATAATGGGAAATCTTTATATGAAGTCAGAGAAGATGACCATGCATTTGCTTATGAAGTTTTGAAGCACATCAGTGATTATGTCGATCAGAAGAAGGCTGAATATCAGCAAGGTAAATTATGTTATATCGCTGCTCTTTATGCCACTCCAGCCGAGTCTCTTTGTGGAACGCAGCGTGAGCAATTCGTGAAAAAATATGGAGCAATCCATAAAGTTTCCGACAGAGCATATTTCACGAATTCCTTCCATATGCATGTGACTGAGGACATCACCCCTTATGAGAAGCAGGACGCGGAATTCCGATATTTCCATATCGCGAGCGGCGGGCACATCCAATATTGCCGTTTCGTCTCTGGGATGAATGAGGCATATATCAAACAATGCACAAGGCGCGCGATGAAATTGGGATATTATTTCGGTGTGAACATAGAGAAATCCTATTGTGAGGACTGTGGGAACGAGACCGACGATGCCGACGAGGTCTGCGGTTTCTGCGGGTCCCATAACCTCACCACCATAAACAGGGTGTGCGGATACCTCGGCTATTCCAAAGTGGAGGGCACCACGAAAATGAACGACGCCAAAATGGCGGAAGTGAAAGACAGAAGGTCCATGTGATGAACATCATCAGATTTGAGAGGAACAATCAGGTCAATGGGGATGGGCTCAGATGCGTGATATGGTGCGCTGGCTGCAGCCATCGATGCCCGCATTGCCATAATCCGGAGACATGGGACCCCAATGTCGGCACCCCTGTCGGGGAATGGCTGTACGACGCTCTTGATGAGCAATTGAGCAGAGAAGAGATCTCGGGCGTCACTTTTTCTGGAGGGGAGGTCACTTTCCCGTCAAACAGAGAGGAAGGCGCCGAAATCATGAAATGGATAAAAGAACGCTATCCCGACAAGACCATATGGGTTTATACGGGATTCCTCTATGAGGACATTAAGGATCTTGAGATGATGAGATATATAGACGTGCTCATCGACGGTCCTTATGTGGATGCCCTGAATCCGGGCAGAGGCAAACTTCTTTGGAGAGGCAGTTCCAACCAAAGAATACTGAATCTGAAAAAGATGAGGGAAAGCGATACGAAGAACCATGGATGACATGGTTTTAAAGAGGTCTGCAAGGGATCTTTCAGAGGGGGTTTGGATTTCAAGCTCCCTCAACAAAGGTTTCTTGCGAAAAAGGAATCTCAACGCGGAGGGCTTAATTATGGAAGATGAGAATATTATGGTTCCTGCGCCCCAGAGTCCTCGCATGGACAAGGGCGTGCTGAAGTGGTTCTATGGGGACACTTTCGCTGTCGACATGGAAATCAACCTCGTAGAGCAGGAGACCGATGAGAAAGGCAACCAGGTCAACAAATTGATCGATTTCGGACCAAATGACCAGGTAGTCGTGACTTTCTACAACGGAAGGAAAGAGGTGATCCACTCTTTCATCTGCAAAAACATAAGCAATGACAATGGGTCGGAGAACTACCACGTGGCTTCTTTGGAGTTCACCAAGGATATTTCCCATAAATTTCATCGCGGGAAATACACTTATTGCGTGAGATACGTGCGCAAAGATGAGAATGGTTCCGTGTCGACGGATATTACCACGATTTGCGTCAACAACAAAGCGGAGGTAGAAATATGTCATTAGACAAGGAAAACTCGGAAATCAATTTGGTAATAAAAAAGAGAATCAGGCTTTCGAGCGCAGGCATAATCGCCACGGAGCAGGCCCCCACGGACATCGTCGCCGTAGACGGAAAGCTTTATCTTTATCGGAAAGGAGAGCCGTTGGAAGGACAGACGCCGTTGGACGTCAAGACGATAGGCGGGCAATCGATATTCGGCGCCGGGGACATCCCGTCCCTCAGGCTTGAGGTCGTGAGCTCTTTGCCAAAAGAAGACGAGGCGAGCGAAAACGCCCTTTATGCGGTGCTTTCGGAAGACGGGAAAAATTATTTGCTATACTTCTGGAGCGAGAATGAATGGCATGCCGCTGGGGCCACCAGCCTCGATGCGAAAATCGCCACGGAAGATGCAATAGGAGGCATAAGATCCTCAAAGGTCGAGACCTCCGAAGACGGTGAAAGGAATTATGTCAGGGTCGAAGAAAACGGGCTGGCGTATGTCAAAGCGGCGAAGCTCACCGATTCGCCCACCGCGAAGCAAGACATAGTGAATGTTCTCAACGGGGAATCCGACGAGAGTTCCGTAATTCTTTTCGGGGGAGACAGCAACGGTTTGTGACCGTGTTGTCCAAAAGGCACATTTTCAGGAGGAGGAAATTAGAAGTTATGGCTGAAAACAGTATTTTGAAAATGAAAATTCAGCTTCGTCATGACACCGCGGCCAACTGGCTGGCCAATAAGAGCGTCATTCTCTTGGCGGGTGAGATTGGCGTTGAGACCGATACGAACAAATTCAAGATCGGCGATGGCGTTAAGACTTGGGAAGAGCTTCCTTACGCGGTCAAAGACGAGATAGAGCTCACCGACGAAAACGTCAAAATGACAAGCGATTTCACCGCGACCGTCAATATTGGCACTTTCACCGTGCCGGCTTCCGGAAGCGGAACGATAGCCGCCAAAGACAAGACATTGAAGGAATTCTTATCCGGGCTGTTCGCTTCGGCGAAAGATCCTAAAGTCGACCAACCTTGGGTCAGCATCAAACTGAATGAGGCTGGGGCCAAAGAAGTTGGCACGGTCATCACCCCTAGTTATCAGGTCGGTTTTGGCAGTGGCAGTTATCAATATGGCCCTGCCACGGGGGTTACCGCCACTTTTGCGGTTTCCGACACCGATAAGCACACCGCTACCGCCGACAGCGGCAATTTCGCCGTGGAAGACGGCAATTATCAATTCACCGTCGCTGATGACACCAATTATAAAGTGAGCGTTGTGGCAACCCACACCGCAGGCGTAAGCCCTAAGAACAATTTAGGCACTGAGAAGCCTGATCTGGCAATCAAAGCGGGCACGAAGAGCTCCACCTCATCTGCCATCACTGGTTACCGGAACAGCTTCTGGGGCGGTGTCAAATCGAAGGAAGGCACCCCAACGAGCGCCGTCATTCGCGGATTGTCCGGCAAAAAAGGCGGATCGATTTCCGCCGGCAACACCGGAGATGCGGCTGAATCCGTCGGCGATATGAGAGTCATCATCGCCGTTCCGGCGCCAAGGACGATCACGTCGATCAAAGACGTGAACGGTTTGAATGCCGAAGCTTTCAGCGCATTCAAGCACATCACTGTGGATGTTGAAGGCGCCAACGGCTATACGGCCAAATCCTATAATGTCTATTATAAGGACAATGCAGCAGCCTGCGACAAAGCCAACAAATGGCATTTCACGGTTGCTTGATGAGGGGGGTAAGGAAATATGTCAATGGAATTTGGTAAATTGAATTTCGCTGTTGGTTTCAACAGAACCTCCGCGTTCCCGTTAGACGCCAATAGTTATTTCGAAAGTTACGACGATGCGGTCCAAGCCGCGTCCGGAGCTGCCGAAGTAGGCAGTTCGGACAGCGCTTATTACATCGGTCAGCTCTTGATCGTCAAGGATAGCGAAGCCGGGGTTGGCTTGTATCAAATCAATGCCGGCAAGACCTTGACGAAATTCGGTCAAGCGTCCAGCGCGGACGAATTGGCAAGCAAAGTGAGCGCTCTCGAGACTCGCTGCACGACCATTGAGGGCAAGCTGATCCTCGCAACGACCGAAAAAGACGGCTTGATGTCGAAAGAAGACAAAGCGAAGCTTGACGGGGTGGAAGCGAAGATCACCGCCGAGGCTGATAGGGCAAAAGCCGCCGAAAAAACGAATGCCGATGCCATAACTGGCTTAGACACAAGGGTCACCGCGGCCGAAGGCAAGCTTGCCGGAATAACCGGAGCGATGCATTTCGTCGGCACCTCCACCACCGATCCGTCCTCTGAAGGCGGAGCCACCGTGGAAGGGGTCGAATCATTCAAGTCCGGCGATGTCTGCCTCTTTGGCAAAAAAGAGTTCGTCTACAATGGAACGAAATGGATAGAGCTTGGCGACGAAGGCTCTCACCTCACGAAGACCGAGGCCGCCTCCACTTACGTCCCGCTCACCAGAACGATCAACGGCAAAGCCCTGAGTGAGAACATCACCTTGGCCGTCGCCGATATCGGCGCAGCCGCCGCCGACCACACGCACACGCACGCAGACATCACCGATTTCGATGACAGCGTCAACGCATTGGTCGACACGAAAGTCGCGGCGATCCCGGCTTATGTCCTGGAGAGCCCGGAAGACGGCAAACTCACCTTGAAGAAAGGAGAGGAAGAAGGAACCCCTATCGCCATCAAAGGATGGGAAAACAAGCAAGACAAGATCACCCTGACGGGCGACGGCCTTGTCTCTTATAGAGGCGGCAAATGGGGAGTCGAGGCTCTTCCGCAAGCCACCGCAGACGCTTTGGGCGCGATCAAGATCGGACACGAAGCCGCTGCCGGCGAAGCTTCTCTGAAACTCGACGAAGAAGGGAAAGCCTATGTCGAGGTTCCTGCCGCTGTCGCCTACACCGCGAAAGAGAACGGCGGTTTGGAATTGGACGAGAACCACGCGTTCAGCATCAAAGAAGTCTCTACCGATCTTCTGAAGCAAGGCACGAAGACCTTGACGATAGACGGCGGGGGCGCAAACGAATAAAATCACTGGCAAAAAGGGGAAATCTCCCCTTTTTGCAATTTTCATAAGGAGATTTAATACATGGCAGAAAAAGTTTTAAAAACCAGGATACAACTCAAGTATGACACCTTGGAAAACTGGAATTCTGTGGCCGACACCTTCATTCCGAAGAAAGGTGAGATATGCTTTGTTGAGATACCTGAGAAAAACCCCACCGCGACCACTGCCCCAACCGTCTTGTTCAAAGTCGGGGACGGCGCAGCCGCATGGGGGGCGCTGAAGTGGGGATCCGCGCTTGCCGCGGATGTCTACGCATGGGCGAAAGCCTCCTCAAAGCCTTCTTACACGGCTTCTGAGGTCGGCGTCACCGAATCCGCTTTCCCAGGCCTGAAGAAGACCGGCACCGTCACCGGCATCACCGTGAACGGGGAGACGAAGAGCCCGACCAACGGAGTCGTCGATCTTGGCGACATCCTCACGTCCACGGCTTTAGACGGAAAGCAAGACAAAGCCATTGAGATCGAAGGCATCACGGCAAAAGACGTCAACGGCGCTTTGAAAGAGCTCGCCGCCGCCGTCGCCGCGAAATACTCCAAGCCTGAGGGAGGCATCCCCGAGAGCGATCTCTCCAGCGATGTCCAGGCATCTTTGGGCAAAGCCGATTCCGCTTTGCAGTCCCATCAGGAAGTCGTATTGGAATCCGGAACCGACAACGGCACTCTGAAGATCACTGTCGGCGGGAAAGCCACCGACAACGTCGCGGTGACCGGGCTCGGCAGCGCCGCTTATACGGATGCCGGCGCCTATGCCACGGCGGCCCAGGGCACGAAAGCCGACGCCGCCTTGCCAAAGGCCGATTTCAACACTTTCAAGGAATCCAACACGGCGGCTATCGCCGACGCGAAGAAAGCCGGCACAGACGCGGCTTCTGCGCTGAATTCCTACAAGACCGAGAACGACGCGAAGGTCACCGCCAATGAGACGGCCATCGCGAATCTGCAATCCAGCATCAAAGCAGGGGTGACCTTCAAAGGCAAGGTCGACAAACTCCCCGCCACCGACGATTACAGCAACGGCGATCTCATCGTCACTGGAACGAAGGAATACATCCTTTTGGAAACGAAGACAGGCGACGGGACAACGAAGAGCTGGGTCGAATTGGGCGATGAGGGAACCCATTTGACGAAAGCCACGGCTGACGGATATTATGTCACCAAAAACGCCGGCATCACCGCCGGGACGGCGACGAAAGTGACCTATGACTCCAAAGGTTTGGTCACCAAAGGCGGAAGCCTTGCCGCTTCCGACATCCCGTCGTTGGATGCCGCGAAGATCGCCTCTGGCACATTCGCCGACGCGAGAATCGCCAGCGCCGCTACATGGAACGCCAAGCAAGACGCCATCACCGCGGAAAACAAGCTTGGCGTCGAGCTTATCAGCGGATTGGCGGGAGTCGCCACTTCCGGCAGCTACAACGATCTGAAAGACAAGCCTGCCATCGCCGAGGACACCAACCAGAAGATCAAGGTTGGGAAAACCACGTTCGGGGCCAATGCCGAAATCGGCATCGTCGCGGGGACCAATGTCTCCGTGACCGCGGATGCCACGGCCAACACCGTCACCATCGCTGGCAAATCCGACGCTGACATCAAGGCGCTTGCTGAGGCTCAGATCAAGACGCACTCGGGCGTCGACAAAGTGGGCACGGTCACGGCCGTGACCGCAGACACCGGTCTGAAGGTCACCGGAGATGCGGCAACCCCGAAAATCGCAATCGACGACGCCGTCACGTTCGTCTTCGAATGCGGTGGAGCGCCGAAGGTAAGTCAATAAAAGCCCGATTTTATTCGGGCGGACGAAAAAGAACGAAGGCGCGGAGACCCCGCGCCTTCGGACCGTTCCGCGATATTTGCGATCCAACGTCTTTTTGGGTCGTTCATATTCAAGAATACGATGGATTGCGAATATCTCCTTCCTCTGGAATGACGGGGAAGGGCAATCTCTGCAAGTTTTGGAAACGATAAATGGAGGAGACAATCATGGCAGAAAAGAAATTGAAAACGCGCATTCAGCAAAAGGCCGACACAAGCGCCAATTGGGGCAAAGCGACCACTTTCGTCCCGCTGAAAGGCGAATACATTTACTACAGCGACCTTCATAAAGCGAAGGTCGGCGACGGGACCACGACGGTCGGGAATCTGCCGTTTCTTACGGTGGATAAATTCTCTTATACGAAGAACGACGTCGGCTTGGGCAACGTGGATAACACGAGCGACTTGAATAAGCCGATATCGAATGCCACCCAAGCGGCTTTAAATAAAAAAGCGAACAACAGCAGGCATTACAAGAGCGGGTACAGCGGAGATACCGCGGGCACCTACACTTATTACAAGCTGGCTTCCTTTCCGATAGACAATAACGGCAATTCCTGCTCTTTGACCGTGGATGGAAGAATAGGAGGATGGAACAACGGCAACAAAGGGTATCTTTCGATGATGATATCGAACAGAGACGGCGTTGCCGCCACCGGCACCATTCTCGGGAATGCGTCATTGAGCCTGTGCGACCTTGTCGTGTACACTTCTGGCTCCGCAAGCTCCAACAGCACCGCCACTCTGTACATAAAGACGTATGCGTATTTCGCCTTCGACTTCACCCTGGGGGCGATGAACGGCGTTACGGACGCCTATGATGGGGTGGGGTCGACCGCAACGCCGGCCGGCACTTTGCAGTGGTCCCTTTCCGCCAACGCATCGAATTTTCTACGGGTGAAGGATGACGGCACCGTATTGAAGAATGGGCAAGCGGTGGCGACGACCAATCAATTGCCGGGAACGGCGACCAATTCCGCAAAAGGACTTGTGAAAGGCGGCACGACAAATGGTAAGACGTATGGAGTCAGCGTCGCAAGTGATGGCTCCATGACAGTGAGCGTCCCCTGGACGGATACGAATACAGATACCCATTGGAGCTCTTATCTTTATATCGGCGCAAAAGGCACGGCAGCCAATAAGGCCACCAACAATGGTGACGCTTATTTGAAACTCTATGAGGATGGGGCGCTGAGATCGCAGTTTAATATCAAGGGCTCCGGCGGAACGGTAGTCGCGACCGATTCTAACGGGGGTATTGTCATCAGCTCTCCGGCGACGACGAATAAGAATGCCACCCTTGCGTGGGGCTCGGCGGTCACCCTTGCGACCGTGGGGTCGACGAACATTACGGCCACTCTTCCAGCCGAGCCCACGGTGATGATGATTGACTTGAGGTGACTTTTATGCTACAGTGTTACGGAAAAGGAGGGGCCTTATGAGAAAATACAAAACATATTCCGGGACTAAGCCGACTTCGGATGTCAAAAGCATGGCGGTTTACAGCGGCGGAAAGTATTTCGCATTATCCCAAACGACTGGCAAAGAGAGCCTTTTGCCGAACCCTATCTCGTCCATGACGGTGGATGGCACGAAAGTTACGGTCACGATAGCCAATGTCAACAACAAAGATAGCGCGAAGGAGGTTCTGCTCAGTTGGTCCTGTATGAATCCGAATGTCTCAAGCACGGCGGCGGAAACGAATTTCCCCAACGGCACTTCCATGGTCTTGGGGCCGAACACCTCGTGGTCTTACACCTGGGATGCATCGAGCGCACTGAAGCCCGGGGCAAATACCGTCTCGGTCGCCACCCGCATCGATCCCTTATTCCCGTATCAGGAGCAAAGCGTCGCTTCGACATTGGGCGAATTGGTCGTGTATAAAAAATTTTCGTCTCCGACGGCAATATCATTCGACATTACTTATACAAACAACAGCTATGATTCTTCAAACCCTTGGCCTTATGCCCAATATCGGCTTGCTGTGGGCAAAATTAATTATGTTTTGAAGATGAGGAATCCCAACTCTGTTAATGCTTGTTGCTATGATCAGAACACGGGAAGCAAAACAACAATAGCCGCCGGCACTTCGGCGCAAGTTGGGTCGGGTGCTACAAACAGCAGAACAGTGGGAGACTTCGGCACCATTGCCTCAACCACCACCCTAGGGGGGCATTATTATTATTTGAATTCTGCGCTTTCTGCCGATGATGCCAATACTCGGTCACCCTCTGTGAAGGCTTCTACCACAACGATATACCCTCCGCAACTCGTGAGCTGCTTGCCGTCTTCAGCAACCTCAACTTCCTTTCAGGTTACGGTCAAGAATAATAACAGCAGCCAAAAATATTGCTATGTCAAATATTTCAATACCACAGGCTCTGGGACCGGTTATCGGCTCGCGAATTGCCCGGCCAATGGAACGGGCACGTTGATCACTTCCAGTGGGTCCGGGACGACTTTTACCATGGCAAGAGGCTCAAAATACGTTATTATGCTTTATTTCGTCGACTCTCGAAGCTATACTGGGAAACAGATATCAAATTCTGTCTATTATCCGTTTCAGGCTCCTGATTCCGGATACCTTTATGTCAATCCTATCGTCGTCTCGACGTCTTATGACGACGACTCTGCCCCCACGAAAGTGACTTTTAACATTGCTAACAACAATGCCGTTCAGTTGTGCGCCAGCCTTGATTTATATTCTGGCACAGGGACTAGCGGAACTCGCGTTGATTTCTGGAAAGTGGAGGTTCCCGCGATGTCTTCTGCCACTTGCCCGAATACTTGGTCGGTCAGCACTGGCAGCACCTATACTCTGAAAGCATATTTTTCGCCTACGGGGTCTAGTTATCACGGCACCGCCGTATCTGGGGTCATCACCTATACTTTTACGGTTGAAGCAGAGACATGAGGGGGGGGTGTATGCATATCGAAAAATATACGAAGATTCCGATAGATGATTCGGGAGAGAATTTTCTTTATATAAAAAACCATTGTCTGGGTAAAATCGATTCCGTTTCAGGGGCTCCCGTCGCATATAATATAAAGACAGGGGAGGCTTTTTCCCAATTATCTTTATATGAACAGATCGTTGATGAAAAAGGGAATCGCTTGGAAAATCCCCTAACAGGGGATAACGATGATTATTTTCTCATCGAAGGTGAGGGGAAAAAATCGGTTGTATCATACTTTCATGAAATTTTCGATTCTTCTTCGACGAATGACCCAGAGAAAAAAGAAGAAAAATGACATTTTCGGATTTTTATTTGTTTTGGAGAAAATTCGGCAAGAAGAGCCTAAACGGCGAACCCATAGCGATTGCTCTTGGCGGGAGTCGAGGAATTGGCTTGGGAACCTTCCAATCAGACTGGGACTTTAATGTTTTTTTCGGCAATCTTGATCATATCGCTGAGCAGCGTTTAACGAAAGATGGTTTCCTTTTTATAAATGGTGAAAAAGTCCACTGGTATCTCCATTCTCTTAATTCTTTTGACGGGGGCCCCAATAAAGGCATCCCCTGGTGTTCTGCATTTTGGGCGAAACTTCCTCTTATGGAAGAGACTTCTTTTTATGCGATTACGGAAAAAGGGGAAAGATATATTGCTTTTTTAAGGGAAAATCAGGAAGCGATAAGTATTTTGTCTCTTAAAAATGTTTTTTCTTGCTGTAATGACGATCCCGATGCGGTATTCGTCAAACTTAAAAAGGGGATTTACGGCTTAATGAAATTAGGAAATCATTTCGGCTTATCGGATTTCTCGGATGACGATATCCTCAAATGCAAAACGGATTTTGGCCCGTATATAAACGAAAATCGCGTAGTGCTCGTGGATCTTCTGAGCAAACTGAAGCATTATGTCGATGAATACGATTTTCCATTTAAAAATATGAACGGTTTTTGGGAGAGAACAATAAAAGAAAAATGCTTGATGTAAAAGAATTGATTGGCGTTTTTCTCCCCAAATTTCGCTCATTAGGGGTGAAACCTTTGTTGGCGTATTATGGGGGGTCATTGGCCAATGGCACGTATGAAGATGAAAAAAGCGATATAGATGTTGTAATTGTGGCGGATTCGGCTCCTTCTGACGTTTGGATGGGGGAGGTGCGCGGCGCAAAGTGCAATCTTTTTTTCAATTCCTTGGACGAATATCTTCCGTGCGCAATTTTGCCAAATTGTTCCATCTCTCGTTTATATGGCTATTTGAATTTCGCCTTTGTGAAAGCCGGAGATGTCTGTGTGTTGGATAATAATGTTGATTTCTCCCTTGTTCTTTCAGAGGCGAAAAGAAAAGGCGAGATGGCGGCGGCCGAGCTTTTCAAAAGAGTGAAGGGGCCTTATATGCCTTCCAAAGAATTGTATCATCTTGGGAACGCTTTCAATTTGCTGTTCGAAGGCACCTTCTCTTTGGAAGAGATAAAACGTGCGAAAAACGGCGACTATGGGTTGTTTGTCAAAAAACTGGAAGAGAAGAGGAAGGAGAAAAAAATATGAAGAATATCATTCATCTTTATATAACGGACAGATGTTCCGCGCAATGCCCTTTCTGCGGTTTGGCCTGTAGGTCCCAGAACGACGACTTCATTGATATGAAGACCCTAGGAAGGGTTTTAAATGAAACATTGTCAGAAAATTTACCCAATACCGTGAGGGTTATTGGGGGAGAGCCTTTGGAGCATCCTCAATTCGAAGGCATTATGGGAGCGCTGCTGGAAGACAAGAGAATTTCTGATGTCGAATTGATAACAAACGGAGTCGGTTTTGATCGCGAAGTTTCATTTTTAAGACGCCTTGCGATGAAATGCGGAAAAAAAATCAAAGTGCGTTTTTCGGTGAATTATTGGCTTTTGGCGGTTAATGGCCAGTTCTTCTCAGAAGACAATCTTGCATCTTTTATCAACGAATATCGTTCTCCTTATCTTGAATTCTCATTGAATATTGGCATAAGAAAGGGAGAAAAAGAGATAAGAGACAAATATTCCAATCTTATGTCATCTTTAAGATGTTTGGCTAATTACACACATCTTATTGAATATGTTTTGGGGACCAATGAAAAATGTGATGGCAGATTATACCTTTCAAAAAAAATGTTCTGTCCCCACTATGGCGAGATGGAAAAATTTGTTGTTCCGAGCGGGGAGATTTTCGATGATGTGGACTCGGTCGGGACTTGGATGCAGACGAGGAGCGTCTATTATGGCTCTCAAAAATGACAGAAAAGCCGTTTTTGAACAATTGTCTTCTCTCAGTGTCCTCGATTCCTTGAAAACCGAAGGGTTTCTTGCCGAGGTGGTTATAGGGAGTGATATCGTCGGGCTCACCACAGAGAAATCCGACTACGACATCTTGTTTTTGTATTTAAACGGCACTTTTGATAATATATCCAGTTATGACAAAGAGTATCGCCATTGCGTCAAATTTATCAAATTGGCGGATAACTTTGTGCAGTGGGCTGGTTTTTCTTTGGGAGATATCAAAGATGAAATAATGAGAATCGACGACGACAAAGATTTTTCTTTGCTTGCGTCTTTGGTAAAATTCGGCCTTAAGGGGGCGAATTTTATTTTTTTAGATAAGAGCAAAGATCGGAATCACGGCGTTGTTTTGAAGAAAATCAAAGACCATTTGAGAGAAATATCAACATTTGCTTTCTTTTCTTTTTTAATGCCCAAGTTTGATAAAAAAATTGGGGGGCTGAGCAATTCGTTCGAAGATAAAAAATTTTCTTCGGCTTATTCGATCTGCGAAAAATTTTGGTACACGGCTTATTTGGGGCACGCCTTGCTGTTTTCTTCGAATTACGATAAGGGCCTGGCAAAACGACTTAAAGACATGAAATACAAAGACGGGGAAGAGGGTTTTTCTGAAAAAGAAGAAGAGTCCGTGATAAACAAAATCAAGGAATGCTGCAATTATTTTGCTTCAAATTTTCCGAATGGCATTGCAAATCAAGTAGAGAAATTATATAATGAGATCATCAGTAATTATGATGACTAATTATTAAGGAGGGGCTTCATGGCATCCAGTGTTAATTTAACAAAAATATACAAAGTTACTGCGGCCCAGTGGAGCACATTGGTGAGTGGCGGGACTTTGACGGTTGGGGGGGTAAGCTATACTTATGACGCCAACGCTATTTATCTTATCGAAGAGACATCCTCTCCGATTTATTACGACATCATCAGCTGAAGTCGTGATTGAGCAGCCCGATTATTCGGGCTTTAAGCGCACTTGGGCCAGCCTCCACGTGGCGTGCGCGGTAACGGTAGGGCAGGCGGCTTGGCCGCATTTGCTTTATCGGCGAATGGCCGAATAGCCCTTTCTTCTTAGAATTTGGGGTATAAAACAAATAAGGAGGAATCTCATTTGTCAGTTTTAGGAATCAGCCTCAAGGGCAATGAAGAACAACAGGAAGCGTCTCGCTTGATAATGACGAACGATATCCCCGTGATTATCGTTACTGGTGCCGCCGGTACTGGGAAGGATTTTGTCACGATGGCGACGGCTTTAGAACTTTTGGATCAGAAAAAATATCAAAAGATTATTTATACCAGAAATCCTGTTGAGGTTGGAAAATCTTTGGGTTTCCTTAAAGGAAGTTTGGAAGATAAATTTGAGCCTTATATGAGTCCTTTATATGATACTTTTGAGAGTCTTTGCAGGAATAGTACGAATAAAATGCACCCAAGAGAGTTGCAAGCGAAAGTTGATGTCGAACCACTTGGGTTTCTTCGAGGGAGAAATTTTGCTCCTGGAACAATTCTCATTGTTGACGAATGTCAGAATCTCAACCTTGCCTCCATTAAAACGGTTCTTACTAGAATGAGTGATTATTGTAAAGTTATATTGTTGGGCAGCATGAATCAGATAGATGATATAGAACAAAGAAGAAAAGGCAAATGTGATTTTCAGAGAGTAATAGATAAATTCAAAGACGTTCAAACCCCATGGGTGGCTCATGTGGAACTGGTGAAAAGCATGAGGTCAAGATGGTGCGCGGAGCTCGACAACATATTGGAAGAGCTCGGCTGATTTTCGAAAAAGGGTTGATTTGAATTATATTGGACGATATAATGGTTAAGTAATAAAAAGGAGCACAACATGGAAGACATTTTTTTGAAGGCAGTCGACAACATCTCCGTGACCGAAAAAGGGGCGCAAGGATACAAATCGACCTTTGATCCAATGGTTGATTTTAGCTTTAGGCTGGCTTCTTATCGCCGCAAAGAGTCCAAAGATATCGAGGAAGATTTTGAGAAGGTATTGGATTCTAAAAACGAAAACGTTCTTCGTTTTCTGTTTTATATCCGCGATATCAAAAACGGTTTGGGCGAAAGAAGGACTTTCAGAATCTGCCTTAAAAAGTTTGCGGCAAGCGAATTTCAAGAAAAGGGAAAAATAATTGCCCATGTTTGCGACTATATTATGGAATATGGCAGAGCTGATGACATTTTCTGCCTACTAGATGACGATGTCGATGCTTCAGTGCAAGATATCGCATATGATTTCATCGAAAGAACCTTCATGCGTGATATGATCGCCTTCTCTAAAGGAGAGAATGTAACTCTTCTTGCGAAGTGGTTGCCTTCGGAGAATGCCAGCAGCAAGGTCACCAGGCGACTTGCCGCAAAAATAAGAAAGAGACTTTCCCTTGCGCCGAAGGTATATAGGAAGGCCTTGCGTGCAATGCGAAGCAAATTAAACATCGTCGAGCGGAATATGAGCGCGAATGACTGGGATAAAGTAGATTATAACGCGGTCCCCTCATGCGCCAATCTGGCTTACAAAGAGGCTTTCATGAGACACGATGGACCAAGACGCTCTCAATATCTCTCTGATCTTGAGAAAGGGAAAAAAGGCTTGAAGATGAATTCCTCTGCCGTTTTCCCTTACGACATCGTTCATAAATACATGAGCAAGCTTGGATTTGAGGAGAAAGCAGGGGAAGAAGACGCGACTTTGGAGTTGGCATGGAAGAATCTGAAAGACGCCTCAGGGCTTGACAGCTGTCTGGTTGTCGCGGATGGAAGCTGGTCGATGTACTCTTACGTCTCCTTGAACAGCCGCGTCACGGCTCAGGATGTCGCATACTCCATAGCCATCTATGGGGCCCAGCATCTGAAAGGCGAATACAATGGCAAGATGATTACTTTCAGCAGTACCCCCCGTTTCCTTGATATTTCCCAAAAGAGAAGTCTGAAAGACATCTTGGAATATCTCGAGGAAAACGGCGAGGTTGCCAACACCAACATAGAGGCCGTGTTTAACCTGATCCTCGGAGTGGCCGTCTCGAAGAATCTGCGTCAGGAAGATCTCCCCAGAACCATCCTCATCATCAGCGACATGGAATTCGATGAATGCGTTGTGGATGCGGACAATGATTCCATCGGCCGTTTCAACAACCCAATCGAAATAGCTGGCGAGAGATTCGAAAGACATGGGTACAAGCTTCCGAAATTGGTATTCTGGAATGTCGGAAGCCGTTCAAACACGGTGCCCATCCTGCAGAATGATCTTGGTGTTACGCTGATCTCCGGGTTTACCCCGAATTTATATGAAGGGGTGGCTTTGGGGGAATGCGACTCCAAGGCTATGCTCGAAAAAACTCTGAATGGGGAACGTTATTCGAAGATCGAGAAGATCGCCTTCGAAGAAGCGAAAAAGTAATTGACACAAGTCAAATCAATTGTATAATATATGCATGAAGAGGAAAACGGCATTCGTTCTCTTCTTCGTGTTTAGGCTCTAACAGCAATATTGATCTTTTTGATAAGGAATATAATGAGCCTAGAACATAGACGCGCACAGCAATCAATAAATACGAGGTTAAAATCTTTCAAAAGTAGCGTCTAGTTAAACGAGTCATTCGGTATGTGGGAATCGAATGACTCGTCTTTTTTATCAAAAACAGCTCGAAAGGCGAGCTGGCCTCAGAAGGTCATGGGTTCGATTCCCTTGTTTTTGACCGATCATTTGTATCAGAGCCAGGATACTGGCCATTGAAGAAGAGATTTTCTTCTGCGAGGATTGCATTATGCGCAATCCTCTTTTTTACTATGCTCGAATAAAAGGGTGTTTTTATTTAAGGCAGAAAGCCTGAAAGGGGGTATTTATGAAAAAAAATACGGAGTACAAAAATCTCGTATTGATTGCGGGAATCATTCTTGGGGCATTTTTTCTTATTTCTTGCCTTAAATGTGTTTCTTATTCGGTTGTCTTGGCAAACCAGTCGTTCTGGAATGAATTCACCATTTACAGGATGCTGGGGGTGGAGGCAGCATATGTCTATTCCAATTGCAGAGATAATTTTGTTTCCACTCTTATTTTTAGGTTGGTGGGATGGTGCTTGTGCGCGGGGGTCTCGGGCATATTACTCGTATTTCGCTGGGCCGTCCCCGCATCTGTTTCAATGATCAAGAAATTGCGCGGGAAAAACGCAAAGGAAAAGGAGGAGTAATTTATGATAAAAAACGGTAACCCAATGGATTTGGATGAATTTATCAGGCAAAACAAAGATAATGATGTTTTCACCGGAGATTATTACAACAATTTTCTTAAAAAAACAGGCGACTCTTCCTACCAAAAGGAAAACGCGAAAATTGCCGAAGACATAAAAAACAACAACCTGTCTTTGCAGCTGGTTGAACTTAATCGCCAGCTAAGCCAGATGGGCCTTGCGGCCCAAGTTTATCCCAAAACCAATGGCAGCGGCGTCATTATTGGGTATGATCTGTTGGTGTATGATCCTTCAAACAAAAGCAAAGTCCTTGATGATAAAGGCAAGAAGATAGACAAAGACGGGTCCCATTCTTTTGTTAAATCTTTCAATGTTGCCTTCAGCGATTCCGTCAAATATGGGCATGCTGGTATTAATAGCTATGTCGATTTGAAAGACGCCAATAAAAATGAAGTGCAAAGACTTAAGGCTAATGAAGCGCAGATGAAAATTGTTAACGCCAAACTGCAACAGATGAGAGGCTCCATGAAGAAAAAAAACAAAGTGGCCAATTCTCAAGACAGGTTGGGGTCTGCGAAAGCCGCTTTCAATTATGCAAACGACAAAATGAAGAGTGTTGAGATGAAGATGAATACGGACCTGCAGGACAAAGATAAGGGGTCTTATTCGACAGGCTCTCAACAAATAGATGCTTCTTTGTCTGAGAGAGTTAACATAGCTCCTTTGCTGGAAGACATGAAATTTGCTTACGGCATAGATGAAAGTTATAACAATAAAGTAATGGAAGTCATGGCTCTTGTTTCTCAGGCAAAAGATAAAGCAAAAGCTATACAACTTCTTGATAAAAGAGAGGCGGAATTAAAAAAGGCGTTTAAGAATCCCGGGAAGTATGCAGACTTTAAACAGATGATGCTTAGTCTGCGTGACAAAAATATTATTTATGATTATGCTAACAATTCCGAGAACGCTTTCGGAAGCGAAAAAGCCTCAACTTTGCGCAGAAACGATACTCCTGGCGATATTTTATTATCCCCTGTCATGAGAGAGCAAGGAAGAAAAAACACTCATAATATTATTGGTAATGCCGCGAAGGTAGCTAAGCTATCAAAAATGTTTAGCAGGGGCGTTTTGGCTTCAAAAATAGGCGAAGCAAAAGAAGTCAAATACGCCGCGAATGTCGTTAATGGGAAAGATAACCAAATAGCTTATGACGCTTCTGTTTTGGCTGTTGAGATGACAAACGCAGAATTGGCAAAGCAGGGGTTTTCTAATCTTGCTGTCGGAGAAGGTCAAACTGTGATTTCCAAGGGTTTGGGAGAGGTGCTGGATACCTCTCATCATACCATGCGCCAAACTTTTACGGCCAAAGACATAGAAGAGGCCGCTGAAAAGTTGAGCAAAAAATACGGCAAGCTTAAAGGTAAGAAAAAATTGAACAAAGGCGAGGTCGCAGACTTTGCCGAACTCCAAAACATCTTAGATGACAATGGGGCTGTTAAAGATGTCGACGCTCTCGTCACCAGAATGTTTAGGAGATTCCTCAAGCAAAGCGAAATGGAGCTGTTTAAAACCAACCCTCAGTCCAGCGACAAAGAGAATGTCAATATCTTCCGAGACGAAAATGGCGCCTATGCCGTTTCAGGAGAAGGACGGGTCCCCATGGGAAGCGGAAGAAGATTGGTTAGCACGAATGACAACCAACGTTCTGCCACCGAAGTGGCTCAACACGGGGAATTCGGTAAAATTAAGGCTTATTCCCAAGGGAAAGAAGCCGGAAATTTAGCAGATAATAATATACAGGTCATTTTTGGGAGAGAAGCCTTGGATTCTAGAAAATACGGTTCTAGACTAAAATCAGACATTATTTCGACGTTAATCGATGTCCGCGACAAAAACGAGCTTCAGAATTTCTTTGATAAGTTAAAGACGGATGCTGGGAGCAAAGATGCGATGCAGAAAAAATCTGCCGAGTTCTTCAACAATATTTTAAGCCCCAGTTATAAAGACGGGAAGGTTTATATCACCGATGATCAAGAAAAGGTCAACAAATATTTAGAGGGAGCAACCAAGGAGCAGCTATCCTATTACTTAAACTATCTTGACACCTTAAGAGATTCCTTTGGGGGAAACAGGGGTTTCGGTAAAGTGTACGGCCTCGATGAAGGAGGAAATCTCGTTCGCACATCCAACACGAGAACCGTTTGGACCAACATTGGCGGAGACAACAATCCAGCCTATGGCAAATATGCGGACAAAGGAGCCGTAGATTTTCACACTGGTTATGACTCTATGGTAAGGGCGTTGAGTATGGCTGCTTCTTCTTTATCAGAAGCAGAAAAAAAGAAGATCCTCGGGAAAAACGGCGAAAACAAAAACGTTTATGATACCGTGAAGGAAATTTCTTCTCAATTCAACGCTCCTGAGCAGAATCAGAAGGAATTGAAGCTTTTGCAAGAATCCAACCAAGAAGCCGTTGAGGCGATGAAAGCGACTCTGACAAATGATGTTGACGTCAAAAATCTTGATAAGAACAGATATATCACCGTGGGAAAAGGCGATGGTTTTTCCATTGATCTTGACAAAGTCAAACAAGAAAAATGGGTGGACGGGGAAGTAGTCAACAAAGAAGAAACTCTGACCTATGCCATTGACCAACAAAGGAAAATCCTTGCCGATAAGGCCAACAACGAGAGGTTGGAAAAAATAACGGTTTTGGAAAAAGAATTGAGCGAACTGGAGAAAAAAGGCGACGAGGCCACCATAGCGCAAAAGCGAGAGCAAATAGAAAATCTTAAAAAAGGTCTAGTATCTCCAAGCGATTTTCAGGCGGTAATCGACACTCAAGGGAATCAATTTAAAGACGTCATTGACTATGATGGGAAAAAATACGGCATCGCCGGCAATGCCATCTATCTTGATAAATTCAATGGTTATGACGGGAAAAAACTTCGCGGCTATGCAGACAGGGGATACGCGAGTACTTTAAATAACACCCTCGTTGGCGCGTTGCAATCCGGCGATTCGGATAGAATAAAAAAAGCAGCCGTCGATGCTATTGCGGAGATGAGCAACAGCGTCAACAATAAAAACGGGTCTGATTACGAGAGATTGGTAAAAACCAAAGCGTCTCATAGCATAAACGGAAGCACGTTGGGCTTTAATCCCAATCAGATTTTATCCCAAGAAGAATATGAGTCTGAAATTGCAAAAAAAGCTGGCGAGAGAGATAATCTCAGGCTTCTTAAATCCGACATTGCTTCTTTTGGTATTGAAGTTTCTGAAGAGGTAGTGAGAAGCCTCTTTAATGCCAAGGCAGCAGACGGAAGTACGGCAGGAAACGGAAAGCCGAAAAATCTCTATAGCAATGATGATCTTAAGACAATGCTCAAAGGGTTCGGCCTCACTTACGTCAAAAAAGGCCAAACGCAAACCATCGACGAGATGTCGAGGAAAGAATTGATAAATAATCTTATAAAAGTTCTTACCGTTGACAGCGACGATTGGAGCAAGGCTTATAAGAGCGGTTCTTTAACGATGGGTTTGAGGGGTGTTGCGGGTCGTTTCCCGTTCATGAACGGCCTAGACCTGGATACCGTTAACAAAGTTTTTATCGGCGGAGATCTTCAAGGAAAAGGTATTAGAGTGGGCATGGGCTTGGCCAAAAAACAAAATGCCGACTTCGATGGCGATCATGAGGCGCTAAAGTTTTTAAAGCTCACATTGGGGCAAGAGACATTGTTTGACAAATCTGCCGATATCAAGCAAAATATAATGAGGAAACTCTCGTGGATTGCAAAAGCCGAGAATGGAGGTGATAACGCTTCGAACAAAGTTTTTAAGGATAATTTTAACAAAGGCGTTTCAGACGCGTTGATCGCTCAATCGGCCGAAATTGCCAGCAGAAAAAACAAGGGAGAAGTTGGCGTTTTCTCCAATTATGCTTCTCAGATGAGAAACATGATGAAAGAGCTAGGCTTTGACGAAACGGGCATGAAGTATGGTTTGGACGGCGAGAACGAAAACGCCGGTTCAGCGATTATCATTAGAACTTTCTTCGAGGCTATGGAGCAAGATCTTATCTCAGCAAAGAAGATCATCAACAGATTGTCAAAGGAAAAAGGGAAAGAATTTGAAAAGCTTTCTGAAGAAGAAAAGAAAGAACTTGCGTTGAAAGAGCAAAGCGATATTTTGAAAGAAGTGGAAAACTTGCATGAGCAATTCCGCGAAAAAAAGATTACTTTCAAAGAACTTACGAAACAATTGGCGAATATGGGTATTTTTGATGCGGATGACGACCAAAATATCTCACTTAAAAATCGTACAACTCAAGCGGGGCTCCTTGCTATAGAAAGCATGAAAGGCGGCAAAGATTTCCTGAAGAAAATTTCGGGTGGCAAATACAGAGAGTTTGCTATGTATGGAAAGGCCGCGCAAGAAGATGTTGACTTCGCGAAAACTTTTGAAAACAAAGGCGGTTTTGCGGAATGGGACAAAACCAAAGAAGCCCAAGCCCTATATGGCAAGTTTGACAAAGGGAATGTAAAGTATGATAAGCAAGACTTGTTCAATATGCTTCTCAGTGGCGAGGTCGGATATGAAGACTATGGCGCCATCTCGCAAGAAATCTATGAGAAATCTTTCGGCCGTTTGGCTGAATTTGCCAAAGAGAGGGGGGTAGTCGGTCAAGATGGTACCATAGATACCTTATTGAGGTCCGCTTCTAATAAAACCTATATTCCAGAAAAGAGGGATCGTGCGAACAATCCTTATTATTTTGGCAGCTTCACCCAAGAACAGGTAGCGGAGATAGACGGCGGGGCGAAAGGCATCGAAAACGCCAACGACAGAATATCCAAAGCAATAGCCGAATTGGGCAAATCTGGTGGAAAAGTAGGCAAGGCTCTATCAATTTTCCTTGAAGCCATTACTGGGTTCTCTGACAAAATCACAAATGTGGCGGAAGACAATGGCTTGATGAGTTCTACCGAGGGGGCGAAGATCCTCAAAGAAAAGAGATTTCTCACCCCTGTTTCAACCACATCGATAACAAGAGGGTTTGCTCCTTATGCGGGGGTAAGCACCGATCCTGGCCTGGTTGACAAGATATTGGCAAACAAAGACAAAAAGTATTTCGGATATAGTTCCAAGGACCAAATGAGGCAGTTTGTCGGTGACGGAGAAGATAAGGCAACAGCGCTCAAGGGTAGCTTATACGGAGCAAAGACCGAATATTTTTCAAAACTGAAAGACGTTGCTTCATTGAAAAATTGGGCATGGAGCAATACCGAAGACCTGGAAAAGCTCTATGACGCCAATAAAGATTCTCTTCAGAAGGATTCGCACCCTGAGGTTAAAGCCCTGGTGGCGGCAAGAGAAGATTATATAAAAAACAAAAACAAATATTTTGATTTTCTCAAGGCCGTGCACGGGGAAAACGGCTATAATGACGAAAAATTCTTCCTCGGGAAGCATGGCGCTGAAGATTATGATGATTTGCTTTCTGCGTGGGACGGCCAAATACAGGCGACAGATGCCTTCTATTCTCCTGAAAATAGAGCGGAGATAAATGGAAGAAAAGCAGCCATATTGCCAGAGGCCGGATTCATCGGCGTCACAGGCAAGAGCGGCAAAACGTCTTACGTCGGGCGCACGGATTTGGCCTCGGCTAGAAAAGAGACTTATACGATGCCGAGCGGCGAAGAAAAAACCGTCAACGTCCTTGATCTCGTTGACCTCAAAACAAAGGTGGGGCAACAACTTTCTGCCGGGGATATCCTCCAGGGAATTATGAACTCGTTTGCCGCAAGGCAAGATATCGCTTATGCGAAAGAGTTCGAAAAAGAAGGCGGAGGAGGCTTTGAAGCCTGGCAAAATTCGCCTGTTTTTAAGGCCCTGCAGAAAAAGATGGAGAACGACGGTCAAAAGAACGTCAATTGGAAAGAATATTATGAACAACTTGTCCACTCAGACACCGCTGTCTCCAGAATTTTGAAAACAAATCCAAAAACCCATAAAACCGAGCTGGTCTCATTAGATCAAGCTTTTGAATCGCTTGGTCACAAAGAGATAATGGCCCAGGTCGAGAAATACGCAAATGGCCAACTCCCTCAAGAAGAGGCTATGAAACTTCTGCAGTCTGTCGTTACGCAAATGGCGGATGCTGGGTACAATGTCGAAGGAGCATCAGATCCGAATCTAAAATACGCCAATTCTACGCAAGAGCAGGTCGCCGCGGATTACATGAGGCTCATGAAGGAGAAGAATGCAAATCTCGAACGCAAAAAGACGGTTAATTATCTTCTCAAGGATGCCTCGAATGAAAAGACAGAAGCCAAGGTCGCCGAGCTTCACAAAGAAGCAGACGAACTTGAGAAAAAGCTGAAAGAGATAGATAAAAATATCGAAATAGCGAAAAAGACAAAAGCCGATCTTTCAAGATATAGTACAGAGAGCGGCGAGGAAATTGACGTCGACAAAGAAATAAAGGCCGACAGACGGCAGCAGAGAGCAATTCGCCAAACCGAAATAGGGGAAGAACAGGACAAAGCCAAGACAAGGTTGCAAAGCACCCTTTCCCAGATGATCAAGATCCAAGGCAGGATCAACGAAAGAGAAACTCGGTCTGGAGCGGTGGGGCTTCGTGGCATATCTAAACAACAGAAACTCGCCTATGATATGGCGAACGAAAAAGACCAGGGAGAATATGACGCTCTTGCCAATTCGCTCAAAGGAGTCAATTGGGAAAAATCGGTAGGTGGAGCAGATCAACTTGCAGAGATTCTGGAAAAGGCGAGCAAAGAAGCTGGCGTTGCCGATCAGCAGATAGCAGCGTTACAGTCGGACCTCAATCCTTCCATCTGGGCCCAATTGACGACGAGTGTCAAAGGCTGGTTCAGCCAATTGGTTCGAGGACAACTTGTGTGGAAGATCCTGGGACAAGTGCAGCAAGCCTTGAAAACCGTCATGGAAGATGCTAAAAAATTGGATTCTGTCCTCGTGAACCTCCAAATCGTTACCGGAGATAATCGAGAAAACACGAGAAGCCTTATTTCCACATATGCTTCTTTGGCTCAGACAATGTCCTCTACGACCTCTGAGGTCGCGTCTGCCGCGAATGATTGGCTTAGACAAGGGTATTCCGTTTCGGAATCCATAGACTTGATTACCGCTTCTTTGCAGTTAAGCAAACTTGGTATGATCGATTCGGGGAAAGCCACCTCTTATCTGACCTCTATGTTAAAGGGTTTCAAGCTTGAGGCCAGCGACGCCACGGAAGTCGTGGATAAGCTTACGAAGGTTGACATGACCGCCGCCACTAGCGCCGGAGACATCGCGGAAGCCTTAAGGCAATTCGCGACGACGGCTCAATTATCCGGAGTTGACCTTGATGAATCTATCGCCATGGCAACCACGATCATGGACGTCTCTCAGAAAGACGCGTCTTCGACGGGCAACGCCATCAAGACCATGCTTTCCAGATATGGAAATGTAAAGGCTGGGACTTATTCTGGCATGAATATCACTGGAGACCAGAACGAGACCACGGAATCTTTGAATGATATTGACAAGGTTTTGAAGAAGCTTGGCATCTCTTTGCGTACGTCCAATCTCGAATTCAGGGATTTCGATGACGTCCTTGATGATATCGCCGCCAAGTGGGAGACCCTCGACAGCGTCAGCAAAAACGCCATAGCTACGGCAATGGCGGGCACAAGACAAAGGGAAAGCTTCCTTGTTTTGATGGAAAACTATGATAAATACAAGGATTTCATAGAGGAAGCCGCGGATGCCGAAGGGACTGCCGCGGAAAAATACGAAGCCTACGAAGATTCGTTGGAGGCATCGCAGAAGAAGCTGGCCGCGGCGTGGGAAGAATTAGCAAGCAAGACGGAAATCGTTGATTTCTTCAAGAAAATCAACGAAGTGATGGCGACGCTGGTGAAATATCTGCCAGACATTGGCAGGGTATTCATCAGAATGTTTTCCGGGAAAGCCGCGGCGAATGCTTTGAATATTCTGCAGAAGTCCGGAAGCCTCAGTCTTAAGGGGCTTGGGAAATTCAGCAGTTCTTTGTTTGACCCAACTTACGGGATGAACAATAGGAAAACAGCCGGAAGGACCGGAAGGACGGGGCTTATTGATTCCCAAATCAGAAAAGGTACGAGTCCCATCTTGACAGAGTTGAAGAAGCTCGTCAGGAACACCTCGAAATCTCCGAACAAACAAGCTTCTCCCGTCGTTCCAGGAACTCCAGGTGCCCCTACCGGCACCCCGGTCGACGGGAAATCCAACAAGGCGCAGGTTCAGGGCAAAGGCGAGATGGGGAAAGGCGTCATTGAACGCGATCTCCTTAAGAACAACAATCTCGATTATCGCGAAAAGAGAAAGGCCCTCGTAAAATCAAGATATGATGATAAGATAGCTAAAAATAACAAAGAAATAGACCGGCTTAAGAAAAGCCGGGCGGCATCAATCCTTTCCGGTCAAGACCACTCAAAGGAAGATGAGCAAATAAGAGTGAACAAAGAAGCCAACAAGTCTCTGAGAAAGCAGAGGAGGCATTATAAATACTCTTCTGACGGATTCGAGAAAGACGAGTTCGTGGCCAACAATTCAGAAGAGGCGACGCTCTCCGATGGGACGAGGCTCTCCGACATCCGGAAAGACTCAAAAGGCAGATATCACGCCAAGGGGCACAAAGGGGTGATCTCGAAAAAAGACTACGAGGAACTCACTAAACAGCAAGCGGCAAATGACAAGGCGGCAGAAGGGCAATACAAGAAATATAAGCAGCAACAGAAAAACCAGAAAGCGGTTGCCGCGGCTGCCGCAGGAATTTCCGGATTCATGTCCGCGGATACCCGGAACAAGCATAAAAACCAATTCACGGGAGAATGGGAGACCAATGAGACGACCAACGAAAACGCCAAGGGCATCATGCAAGCGAACACCGGAATCGCAACGGCGCTCGGCACTTATTTCGGAGGCGAGGCCGGCGGGGCAATGGCGGGGGCGGCCGCTGATTTTTTAAACAATTACGTAATTGGGCAGCTTATTCCCGCTGTGCGAGACGAAAACCTCAAAAACGACAGATTTGAACAAGCCGACAAAAAGAAAAAGCAGGTGGAGGAGGCGAAATCATCCATAACGAATGTCGTTGACTTGGCGAGCAAAGAGACCTTAACAGCCGATGACTATAGCAGCCTTGTGAAAGCTCAGGATGAATTGAAGGATTTCATGACGAAGTCTGAAAACGTCGGGATCAAGGACGAGTTCGTCGCTTATGCCAACAAATTCCTCGCTGGCCAAAGCGAAGGAAACGAGTATGCGGCCAAATCTTTCGATGAGTTGACGAACCTCGCCGATATGACGGATGCTCAAAGAAAGAAGACCGCATACGCATTGAAGGTGGCGCAGACGAAGCAGGAAAACCTCGCAGACAATGCGAAGTACGAAAAAGAACTCGACAGCCTCAACACCGACATTGAAGGCGATTATTTAGAAGTCAGCGGATATAATGACAGGGCTCTGAAGAGGACAGCGACGATGACCGCGGCGGGTGCCGCGGCGGGCGGTGCCATTGGCGGCCTCGCAGGCGGAGGCGCGTTTTCCTGGGCGGGGGCGCTGCTCGGCGCTGCCGTGGGCGGAATGGCCGGTTACGCCACAGCAAAAGCGGCCAACGAAATCGACAGAGAAGCAACCTTGAAGGCCTGGAACAGCCAATCCAGGGATGAGCAGATTGCCGCTCTGGAAGAGATGAAGGCTCAGGGCAAGGGGGATTCCGCCAAGCTGAACGCCATGATCTCGAAATTGCAGAGTATCAACGACACCATAAAGAAAATCCGCGACAAGATGGACCAGCAAAGGGTCGAAGAAGGGATTCTCGAGATGTCTGTCGGCAAAAACACCGATGGGACGGACAAAACATTGCTTGACCTTAGCCAAAATGCCCTTAAAGACATGGGGACCGATGCAATTATCGAAAAAATGGCAACCTACCTCCAAGACAGGTATGGGGGCATGGCCGACGGCTCGTCTTATTTCTATACAGACGAGAACGGCAACAAGCAAGTCACGGCGGCCGCGAGGAAAACTATTCTCAAAGGGTTGAAATCCAATGAGGATATTTATGGCGCAATCACTGGACAAAATTACCGTTTGTCGGATATCCTTGGAATGAAAGACGGGCAGACGAAGACGGAGATGCTCAATAATTTTGCCAACGCCCTTCACGTGAGCGTCGATGAGCTGCAGGGGCTGGGAACGGCATTCGGCAACTTCACCCTTGGCGACCTGACGGCTAGCGCAGAAGATTTGTCGAGCAAATTCTCTGATATGCAAACGGCGATCACGAACATCGCGTCCGGCACGCAATCATGGGCAACGACTCTCAAAAGCGTTGCGAAGACTTACCCAGAGCTTCTGGGGTACGCGTCTGACGAATACACTTTATCATTGGCGATGTTCCAGAAAATGAGCGACTATAAGAAGCTTCAGACGGATGCCCAGATGTCTGACATCATGGCAAATGAGACGTATTTCGATACGTTCTCCGATAAGCTGAAAGAGTCCCTCTCGGGAGACGAGTGGGATCAGTTCACACAGGCTCAGATCAACAGTTTCAACGATTTGCAGCAATATGTCGCCAATAACGATACCAGTTTCTCAGAGAAACTGAACGAGGCGGCCCAAGCCGAGTTGAAGAACATCAAATTGATGTCCAACGAAGAAAGGCAGGTCCTTGAGAAAGTCGTCTCCATCAAGAACGCGCAGATAGACAAGGAAATCAACAATCTCACTTCTCAGAAAGAGGCGATGCAAAACATCAATTCTCAGAGAGAATATGAGAATAAGCTGATTGAAGCAAAAATAAGGCTCGAAAACGCGACAAAAGAAAAGAAGAGGGTCTGGCGCGAAGGCGTCGGATGGGTGTACGAGGAAGATCAAGCCGCCATTTCCGAAGCGAAAGACAACATGGATTCCATAACGAATGAAAAGAGCGTCTCCGCTGTTACCAAACAGATAGACCAGCTTAACGCCGACAAAGATTACCTCAGCTCAATTCTGTCCGACCAGGAAGAAGCGACTCAGAGGGCTTTCTTGCAGGCCTATTCCGATGCAAATGGGGTGACGAGCGATAATATCTCCAGCCTCGGGTCCTCTCTTGAAGACACATTAAAAGGAAACTCTGAACAAGCTAACAAGAAATGGGATGAGTGGATGAAGGAATATAAGAAGAAAGAGGACAGTTCAAAGTCCACGCTGAAGGAGCAATACGACGCTTTGCAGAAAGCAAAGGAAGCCATGAACAACCCCAATCTTTCCGATGCGGATAGAGCAAGAGCCCAAGAAGCGTACAACACCGCTTTGAGCAACTACCAATCCACTTACAACGAGGGCTTGTCGAAAGGCTATTGGAAAGCGTCTGATTTCGCGGAGGGCGGCGACATGTATGACATGTTCGGCGGCAAAAACGACGCAACGGTCGCTGGCGCCGGCGGCGCTGGGTACAAACAGGCGCAGCCAGACCAGTTCCTTTATCAGAAGGACGACAGCGGCAACTGGAACAAGTTCGTGTATAATCCTGGCAAAACAGATGTTTTGTCTTCTTCTGATTGGAACCAATTCTATGATGCAGATGGCCAAACGGGCGCTGATTTTTATAATGCTACACTTGGAGAGAGCGGTAGCAATCATAAGCTTTATGTCAATAAAAACTCAGATGACATTACAGGGGTCAGCATCTATGATGCGGCCAGGGAGAACACCACTTCTACTGGTTTTGCCTCATGGTTGGAGGGTAATTTATATGGACCGACTTTGGTTCGCATTGGGAAGAGCGGGCAGTGGACTCGATTTGTTGGTGGTCTTGCCTATAAGCTTGATGCGCCGGAGCGGGTTTCTGAGAACGACGTTCCGAAAGACGTCGTAGAAAAAGGAGGAAGCTTCAAAAAAGGTTCTACCGATATTTCGAAGGGCAATAAAATCCCATTGCTCATGAACGAAGAAGGATCTGAGGCCATCGTCACGCCAAGCGGGACGATAACGGCTTTGCCTTCGCACTCCGGAATCGTGCCGGCGGATATTACATCGAATCTGTGGAACCTCGGAAATTATGCCCCAGACCTGCTTAGCGCCTTGCAGAGGCAGGCTTTGCTCGGGATGAGCGTTTCGGGGACGGCTGCGGACGGCTCTGCAGACAATTCCGTCAATATCAATACGGTTCAAATGACCGTAGATGCGGATGGAAGCTTTAACGTCGACTCATTTGTGCAACAATTGAGACAAGTCGCCGCCTTGACCAGAAACAATAAGCACCAATAATCTTGACTTAATACTCAATAAGCATTAACATATAGAAGACAAAAATATAGAAGGAGGGAAATCATGAAATTTGATGTGGATAAAGGAATTGTGGTGAAGGTTTATTTGGAAAAGGGGGACGTTTCGGGAGAAGTCCTGAATGTAACCCTTCCCAAAGAAGCCACCGTTATCGGTTCGGAAGCATTTAAAGAAGTGAAACTTCCCCCTATTTTATGGATAAGAGAAGGGGCGACTGAAGTCGCCCCCCTCGCGTTCGTCGGGCACAAAGAGCTCAGGTCCGTCTCTTTCCCCTTAACGATGAGGAAAATTGGGCATAAAGCATTTAAGGATTGCGAAGGGTTAAGCAATATCGATTTTCATAATACGAATATGTTTGCGACCGATTGCTTTGAGGGTGATTATTTCATTCGATGGCTCCGCAAAGACGGAGAAGTGGCAAGAACCATTTATTTCCCCAGAGAAGAAGTTTATGCCATAATGAAGAGAAGCCCGCAGCTTTCCACTCCATCATATTCCATATACGAAGGGCGGTTTTGCACAACGCCTGGATTCCCGAATTGCGAAGCGGACACTCGTCACCCCCTGCTTTATTTCTGCTCTTATGTGATAAATGGGAAAGAGGGCATATGGTATGACACCCTTCTCGAATGGGCGATAAAAGGAGCGAAGTATCAAGCTTACAACATGACGCCGAGGGAATTTCTCGGGCGCGAGATCAAGCTCGATGGGACGAGTTCCATGACGATTAATGAGTTTGGTGTTATTATGGGGATGTGTTTCTCCGGACTCAAATACGTGGCCATATGGTTAATGAGGAAAAGAAGCGATTATGTGAAAATAACCCCGCTTATCATGAAAGCTGGGAAAGCGTTCGCGCCTCTCGTTTGGAGGAAATTCGAGGAGATCATAAAGCATCAGGACGAGGTGTGGCCGGCGAATCGCGATTATTTTCGATATGGGATAAGATGGTCCGACCATTGGTCAAGCACCGGGAAAACTCCGAAACAGGGAATGGATGAGGTCTTCCAATTACTGGAAGAAAGAGGAGCTCTTTATGATTACAACAAATGGGCATACTGATTACGTGATATTCAGCGACACGAATTGCGGGATAGACGATAAAATTAGTAAAGAGTATGACATAAAGCTCATTTCAGAGCCTTTGAGAGTTGGAGAGACAGATTATTTTCCTTACTCTGATGGAGAACCTTTTGATTTCGACTCGTTTTTCGAAAATCTTAGAAGAACGGATCGGATATACACTTGGAAGATAACGGCAGAAGGATACAAAAAATATTTTCGCCCCTTTCTTAAAGAAGGTAAAGATGTGCTTTATATCCATTTTTCGCGTTTTGGTACCAACACTTTTGATGTTGATCTTCCGATGGCGATCAAGGAGCTGCGCGGAGAATTTTCCAAAAGAAAAATCGTTGCGTATGATTCGAGGTCTGTCGCTCAGGGGTCTGTTCCGTGGGTGATTGGAGCCGCGGCCATGAGGCTCGCAGGGGCTACTATGAAGCAGGTGGAGGATTTCCTTTCGAAAAGTATTGGGAAAAGAGTAATTTATTTTGTTCCCAAAAATCTGACCTATTTGGCCAAATACGGCAAGGTCGGGGGGGTCTCCGCCTTTGTGGGGAATACCCTTGATATAAGGCCCATCATGAAAGTCGACACCTCTGGAACCATACGCGTCGCGGCGAAATTCATGGGCGGGGATATGGCTTTATCGAAAAAGATTATGTCCATGCTGGAGAAAGAAGGATATCCCGAAGATGGCATCGTCGAAGTGGGATACACAGACAGCGAGGAACGAGCGGAAAAATTCGCGAAATGCTTTTCCTCTATGGCGAAAAAGATGGGAAAAGGACCTTTCGATTGCAAAATCTCAAGGATAGACCCTCTTCATGGCGGAATCATCGGCCCAGGAGCCGTTGGTCTTGGATATACGCTGAAAGACGTTTGATTCGTATCATTCGCATTCTTGGAGAACTAGCTCTCTCCGGGAATGCTGATTTTTTTGTTCGAGCTATTGGATTATTAAAGGAGGAATCAAAATGGCAGTATACAAAGCTACATATTGCTATCCTTTCCTTGGCAGCTGTGATTTGCGCGTCGCGCCAGGAGAGACCCAGTGGATTACTTGCAAAGTGGATAGCTCCAACAAGAAAATCACGGGATATAGAATAAGCATATATGACGAAGATAACAATCTTATTTTTCCAAATTGGGGAGAAAAAGAAGCGGACGAAAACCGCAGGAAAAGAGACTGGAATATCTCGCCGATAAGCGAATTGTGGTTCAAAGGTTTTTTACCAAAAAACACCGCGGGGAATCTGATCATCAGAAAAGAAGACGGGGGAGAAATTGAGCTTCCTTCTCAAGAATATCTCACAAACAGCGGTTTGAACGGGACTTATCTCAGCCTCCCGTTTTTCCAAAATTTTTCTGACAGGGTCACATCTTCCGCGAACGCGGTTTATTATAAGCCAAAATATAGGGCAGATTATATTATCAAAGATATTGAAGAAGGAGAAGAAGATTATTATTCGCCGGAGAATTCGGTATTCTGGGAATATAGCGAAAAAAACGGCGGTTATCGTTACAACACAAAAAAGGGAGCCGGTGCCATAAGCCCGCAAGCGGGCGCTTTCGCAAAAAAACTCAATGGGGACTCGGATGTTAGAGCATACGACACGGTCCTTTTCATCAAATCATCAAACGTCGCAATATTGGGGGTGTTGATTTACGAAGAAGGTATCTGGAAAATAGAAAAGGAACGGGATTTTGGGTCTGAGCCTTCTTATTGTCTTATCACAAAAGGGAACCATCATGATGAGGTGTATGCAATTAAGTGGAACGCTTCGTCTCAGGAGTATGCGGTAGGAAAGAATGAAGGGCCTTTGTGGGTCGATGCCGCGGGGGAAGAAATAAAATTCTCCGTCGGGAAGATGTACAAATGGGAGATCACCCTTTATCAAGGCAACGGTGAGGCGAAGCAATATGGTACTTCTCAAAGCAAGTATAGTCTGATCGATTATTCCAATATGGATGTTGCGGAGTGGTACGATATGGCGTTGCAAAGCGGACAGATATTGGGATCGTGCCCCAGCAGGATTCAGATCGCGAAATACGACGACAAGACAGCCGAATATCTTTTGCCAAAGAACAAAGACGGCAGCAGCGTGCTATTATATCAGACATATGCTCAGTTATTAGGAGAGGAAGGAAACGATCTTGGCGCAAGGTTTTATGTGAATACGTATAGTTCTTCTTTGGGGCATGTCTACCCCCTAGCAAGCGATGCTGGTTCTATCTCGGTTGATTCGGCAAAATGGGTTGAGTTTTACAAGCATTCGAATAATTCAGAATCGATCCTTGACACAGATATCGTCGACATGGCTTCGGTCGAAACGAAAGAATACATCCCAGGGGGGGAGCCCGGAGACGTCGAGCTTTGCGGATTGCAGAATATAGACGGCGTTGTTGGAGAAAACGGAAAATATGTATTGCTTATGTATCAGAAAAAGCCCGCCGAAAACGGGGTGTACAAAATGGTCGACGATTCCGACAACACCATCACGGTAAAGATCCCGGTCACAATAACGAATAATAAAGGAGAAACGTCGGAGACGACTCAGGAAAAAACCTACAAAAGGGATTCCTCCGGAGACAAATACGACGATAACGGGGTTCCCGAGTATTTCGCCTGGACCCATGAGATGACGGAGGAAGAAACGAAGGCGGGGGAGGATTTCCTGCTGACCGTGCACACAAAGAAAAGATACTGCGTGAAGGATCAAGACAAAGCTCTCGAATCGGGGACCACAAACTCGTCGAAATATTCCGCACGGAGAGAGACGAGCGCGTCTTTCGTTTCGAAAATGGCTTTCGCGGACGTCAATGATGGCTATGAATTCGTGGACGTCGGTAAGGGCGATGAAGTTGGCTTCCCGATCACGTCGGCGAAAATGGCGACGTGGACGCGCGCAGGCGGCTACACGGAATGGTCTAATTACATAGGAAAGATTATTTTTGTGCAAAATGGCGAGGTTAACGGAAATAGGAATTTTTCCTCGACTGCAACCGCAGGAGGAACATTGCTGAAAAAGCCATATGGCGCGCAAACAACGGAAGGGACGAGTTCTGATGGAAGCAGCCCGCTTTATTTTGTTCCGGAAAGGGCGGTCGTTCTCTTCCCGCAGCTGCTTAACGACGATTATTCCATAAAAGCTTTGGGCGCGTTTGAGACAAAAAACGATGCCGATTATGTTGATGGGGTCATTTTATCGTTGGGCGACTATTATATTAACGAAAACGACGGCGCCGTTTACAAATATTCGTCGAAGGGCGACCCTGGGGAAAAAGTGAAAGAGCCAGGGCAAGACTATTCTTATTATTATGTCAATCAAGGGGAAAAAAACGGTTTAGGGGTCTGCAAGATAGGCAAATCGGGCTCCGCTTTGGATCTAATCAAAGACTCAAAAGACCTGTGCAGAGCAGAAGTGCTGAAAAACACAACGACGTCCACTTATATTGGTGCTTACTCTGGCCTTGATCTTGGGATGGCGATAAAATTCGACGATAAAGTCGTTCAATACAAGGGGGGCTCTGAGTCTTTTAATTATTTGAGATTCGATAAAGTGAACAGCGTCGTATGGAAAGTCGATCACGAAGAGTTGAAAACCCCTTTCCGTAGTTATTCCAACAACACAAAAGAGCCTTATCATTATAAAATATGCAGCTTTTGCAAAAAAAGCGACGAGAACCCGTTTTATTTCAGGGAAGACCCTTATCTCATTATCAACAAGAGACTTGATGACGGATATACGGAGGAGAATGATTATTTGACTTTGTTCGCCTACCCCACAAACGACAGCGGGTCGCTTGATGAAGAGGCCGCAGAATACAGCTTGTTCTATTCGGGAAATCTGTTTAACGGCACGTGGAGGGAAGCTTTTGAAAAGCTTTCCTTCGTTGACTTGCTGGTCGGAGAAGAGCAAAATTTTTCAGATGGCGTTACTCTCATCAAGGATTATTCGGTCGATTTTGTTTTTCCAAAAAGAAAGACGGACAAGACTGGGACACCCGTTTGGTCTATGGACCCCGCCAATGGGGCCGAGACTCTCTCCTACGGGTTCGAAAAAAGCACGTTGTCAAACGCAGAGAAAGGGGCCGAAATGATCCAAAAAATAGAGAGCGTATATGGCGATGCGCAAAAAATGGCCCTAGGCAACGGCGAAACGGGGCTAAAAACCCTTAAGATGCCAGAATGCATCATAAAAGCAGCTGCGAAGCTATACACGAACGAAGCCTCCAAAGATCAAACGGTTTACCGTGTGCTAAAGCTTTCGACTGATTCCACTTCGGGGTACAAGCTGCCGCTAAGCGGTCTTTATCGGCAATGGAACGGGGGGTCTTGGGAGTCTTATCGGTGGGTGTTGGAAAAAGTGAAATTCGACGACTTTTACACTGCGGAAGAGCTTTCCAGCCTTATAGAAGCGGGCAGTCCCGATCCGCTTGAGCATATCGCGGAGACTCGGGTTATCAAAGACACGGGGATAAAATACGACAAGAATATGTCTGTCTTGTTTTATGGCTTGTTAGACAGCGCAGAAGAAGACGGAGAAGAATCTGAAACACCTGGGACAAAAGAGGTTTCTTACTCTTCGAATATATATCTTATCACTTTATATGTCGTCGATGAGAACGGCAGAGACGTGAAAGAAAGGAAATTGCTTCAACATGTGACGCCTTCAAGGGATTTTACATACTGCATCGAAGGATTTGGTGCGAAAGCCAATTGCGAAGGCGAGAGGGTTGATTTGACCGTATATCCTAAATTCATAAAGCAGAACGGGGCGCCTTCGGAAGATTCTGAATACGATTATTTGAGGAGCTTTTCCATTTTTAGAAGAGAATATAAGAGATTCTTCCGATACGACGAGAGGGGCAAAAAGCAAAAAAAGACATTTATCGGAGACAAATGGTCCCCAGTTATCATCAACGTAAAAGTAAAAGACAAAGATGAGATTGTGAGGATATCGGATTTCAATATAAAGAATGGGCATTCTTATCAATATGTCATATTCCCAGGAAACTATTCGGCTCAAGCGAGTAAAATACCATACATATATGCTAATACCGAGAAATACGAAGAGGTGGATAAATTCTACGAACCGTCAAGACTCATAGAAAAAGATAAGGAAAAGCATTGGAGGGATTATTATGGTTACCTCTCTAAGCCAGTGAAGATCAATTTCCAATACTGGAGCCTTACCAATCTTATTTCGACTTCGGAGAACTCTTCCATGAGTTCCGATTATGATGAATATATTGCGGATCCGGAAAATATTTGGCTGTTTAAATATCAGGTAGAGAGCGGGTCTCTTTCCCAGAATCTGGCGAAAAACGAATACAGCACCCTCGGTCAATATGCCAAAGTGGGGATTGGCAGGAAGAATTATCTGAGCGGATCTATTTCATGTTATATCGGCAGCGAAATAATACCTTTGTTGGGGAGCGGTTATACAGAAAGAACCCCTTCTTCCAAAATCTCGCCCATGTCCACCAACGAAAAAGCTTATATGGTTGGAGAATGGAGAAAATTTGTTGCTACCGGAACGCCAAAGCTTTTGAGGGATATCAAGGGGCAAAGTTGGATTGTGCAGATAATGGATAATACCACCACGACCAATGAAGTCACAGCGACGCTCCCCGATACTGTCAGTTTTTCATGGAAGCAAATAGCAAGCGCGGATGACGTCATCATATATTCGATGAACGAAGACGAATCTTTTGGGGACAAATGTTCGAATGAGTGGGAGGAGGATACGGATTATGAATAACCTTATGATCAACCTCGCCAGTGGAGACGTGATATCCGTTGAAAGAGAAGGGGGAACCGAATTCAACATGTCTTCAGCCTCGTCGGCCTCTCAGATACTGGAAGATATCCAAAAACCTAACATCAAACCCAGATATAGGATATATGTTCTTTATCCAGACGAGACTATAAATTACGAGATTCCGAATGAAGATATTCAAACAGGCGGATCTTATAGTGAGAATTATCAGGATGGGCAAAGGAGAAGCTTAAGCTTCTCCTTGGTCAATTCTGACGGAAAATATCTTGTCGGGATAAATAAACTATGGGAGGGGACGAGACTGCGTTTCGATCTTGGCGTTCAAAACGATTTTGGAGTCACTGTTTGGGTTGAAAAAGGAATATTCGTTATAACGAAAGCAACCTGCTCGGAAGACAATAGCGGCAATAAAATAACAAACATAACCGCTGGAGATAAATTCGGATTGTTCGAGGGGAAGATGGGCGTCCTTGACGACACGACGGAAATATCCACCGGGTCAGAAATCGAGGATATCATTAATGGGATTCTTGTCATGGATCCAGGTAACGGATATCCTTTTGATTCTCGCCCAATTATCTATAATGCCACATTTAAAAATAAAACCGTTCAATCAAGCATCTCAAAAAGCTCGGGTGATACCTACGGGGGCATTCTTTTGGAACTGGGAACGCAATTATCTTCGGAGGTTTTTTATAATTCGCAGGGAAACTTGACTTTTATCCCGACATCGGAAACCACAAGCGACGGAGACAAGCCCTTATTATGTTATGTAACAGCAGAAAAAGGCGATTTTGACTCTCTGAGCTTTGATCTTGATTTTTCTTCGATCGTGAATAAGGTTATCGTGACTGGCTCTTCGAATTCTTCTCCCTCTGTGGTATATAGGGCAACGGCGGTCAATGATGACCCGAAATCACCTTTATGCCATCAGAGAATAGGATATCATATGGGGTCCGTGATAAACGATCCGAACATCACCTCCAACTCTTTGGCGAAAGAGAGAGCCGATTATGAACTGAGAAAAGTGCTCATGATGAAAAGCTCTGTTTCCTTTAATGTGGCATTTAATCCGTTGTTGACAGTCAATAATCTGGTTTCGGTGACCGACTCCTTCTTCGGAATGACGTCGAAACGATATCTGATTCAGAGTGTTTCTTGTTCTCTGGATTATTCGGGGACCATGAGTCTTTCATTGACGAGTCTGGACAACATCCCCTTCATCACTCGTTGATTTTACAAGGAGGAATATCTATGGCAGAGAGTAAAGTCTACGTCAGCCAATACAGTGGCGACCAACTCGATGCGGCCATTGCCGCTTTGGGGGCTCTCGAAAGCAAATTTGCTTCGAAAAAGGATTTTGAAGATTTCAAGAGCCAGTTTGCCGTTTTGATGAATAAATTTATCGATGCGGCTAATAAAACCTTGATCTATGAAGAAATAGAATAGGCAAAAACAAAAACAAAAACAAAAACAAAATTACGATGAGAAAAACATTGATATTTCTATCGCGATTTTGTATATTATTATTGAGGAATAAAATGAGGATTTTATTCCTTGGAATCTTATAAGGAGGGAAAATATGTCAACTATTAAAGTTAGATTGAAGGACGCCAGCGGCAATGCCCTTCATCCGGAGACCGATTGGTCCGTAGTGCAAAACAAACCGTCGATTGAAGCGCCAGATGACATTCCAAGCGAAACGTGGAGCGCTCCAAACAAAAGTATTGAGATTACCGGCAAAAAATGCGGCATTTGTTTAGATTCCGCAAAAGGGATAATAATATATGATGAGTGCCAGGGCGTCAATAGCGCCAAACCCCTCACTGAGTATCCAATCAACTATACAAAGCTAGCGGGTAGGCCGACCTCAATGGGTTATTCTGGAGTTTATAAGGCAACGACCAGCAATAACACAGAAAAAACAGACACTGTTTATCCGGCGGTTAGAATCTCCAAGACAGTCACGAAGCTTGCCAGTGGACAGGTCACACCATCCGATGAATATTACTATTTTGATGGGACTGGCTGGAAGACGATGCCCTCCGACAAGCTTGAAGATCTACTTGGCTAGTTTTTGAAGGTTTGTTCATAGAATAAAAGTTCTTTGTAGGACTTTATTCCTTGGAATCTTATAAGGAGGAAAAATATGTCAACTATTAAAGTTAGATTGAAGGACGTCGGCGGCAATGTCATTCATCCGGAGACCGATTGGTCCATAGTGCAAAACAAACCGTCGTCTTATCCGACGACGTGGAGCGAGGTGAGTGGCAGACCGTCGTCTTATCCGACGACGTGGAGTGAGGTGAATGGCAGACCGTCGATTGCCTTTAAAACCTACAGCGGCGACACCAACAATCCCGTGAGTGAAATTTGGGAGAGGTCTGGCGACACCAAAAGTTTCACCTCGACAATATCCATGACCACCAGTCGTATTGTCTCAGCAGCCACAATGGGAGCCGCCTATGGCGGAAGCAGATGTTACTTACAAGCTGAGGCGTCCAAGAATGGACAAGTGATCCGCTTAAAAGGTCAGAATATTCGCATAGATGCTGGTCAGAAGATTCTCATGAATGCTGATGAGATCACCGTGTGCGACGAGTATACGGGAAATTCCTACGTTCCTCTAAACCAATATCCGATCGAGTGGACTAGCATCGCGAACAAGCCTTCCAACGGAGATGAATCAGGCGTTTATCTTTTTCAATTTACGATGGGGCTCACCAATTTTTCGACCGTATTGATCTGCACTCATAAAGTAGACGCGGCAAGCGGCAACACTTACACCACACGGTATTTGGACGATGCGGGGGATTGGGTTCTTGCTCCATCTGGTTGGCAAAATTCCTCCATGAAACTGTTCTAACTCTCCGGTTTGCGCGATGGCGAATCCCTCTTGCTGTGCTTGCTCGAAAAGAAGACCTTTTGTTCCTTGCTTATTGGCGGGGTGAAACGATCTACCCCGCATTGCTTGGAAGGTCATATGTGAGATTTTACATATAGGCGGCGAAAGGCCGGAGCCGCTCTGCCTGGAGTAAACTCTTCCCATGTTTTCTTTACTGGATTGTAACGTATATACGATGAACTATAATCATCTATCGATTCATTTTCTTGATAAAATTGAAAAAATGGAATGTAGTATGTGACAGTTCCGGTATAATAGGTTGTGTATCCGAAAGCAACATGATGCGCTAATTCTACGGTTGATGGAGGTATGGAACCGTCCATTGCAAACGAGTCGCCGGAGGCTATGATTACTTTTTCAGAACCTCCGTAAATGTAATCGGTGTAGGTGTCTGTATAAGTGCAGTCTCCTGTGTTAAAAATATTTTTGCCTATTTCATCCCACGTCGTCGGATAAGTCCACCGTTGGAACCGCAGTAAAAAAACGAGGCCCGCAAGAGCCTCGTTTTTTTATCCGTTTGTCTGCGACGATTTCTTCAGTCTTTTCACATAATCGACGACCGTGCTGTATTTCGCATGGAGATGTTTTGAGATGTAGTAATTCGATTTGCCCTCCGATGGTTTTTTCATTATGTAATCTTTATGCTTGTCAAGCTTGTAAGCCCTGTTTTTCGAGCCCTCTCGCCTCCCGAGCTGCACCCCCGCCGCGCGGCGCGCGGCCAGCGCCTCTTTCGTGCGTTGCGAGATCAAATTTCTCTCGATCTCGGCGGCAAGACCGAAAGCGAATGCCATCACCTTCGAGTTCATGTTGTCGCCAAGCCGATATCCCTCTTTGGTGGTCCAGACCTCCACGCCTTTCTTAAGACATTCGTCAAGCAGGGTCATAACCATGAAGAGAGAGCGGCCGAGCCGGGAGAGCTCCGTGCAGATGAAGATGTCCCCTTTTTGGAGTTTCTTCATGAAGGATCCAAGCTTCCTTTTTTCGACGGGGATAGCCCCGGATTCCGTCTCTTCTATCCACCGATCGATGGACATGCTTTTATCTCTGCAGAATCTTTCCACCTCGAAACGCTGGTTCTCGACTGTCTGCTTATCTGTGCTCACCCTGATGTAACCGTAGTTCATATGCGGCCCCTTTCTTTTTGTTAGCATCATGATATCAAAAAAAAGGAAACAAGTAAAGAGGGATAAAAAAAACGAGGCCCGCAAGAGCCTCGTTTTTTTACTGCGGTTCCAACGGTCGATTGAAGCGCCAGGTGACGTTCCAAAAGAAACGTGGAACGCTCCAAACAAAATTATTGAGATTACCGGTAAAAAGTGCGGCATTTGTTTAGATAGCGCAAAAGGAGTGCTGATATATGATGAGCACCAGGTTGTTAATAACCCCACACCCCTCACCGAGTATCCAATCAAATGGAATTCAATAAGCGGCCGCCCGTTCAATGCAGCGGTGAACTTAAATGTTGGCTCCTCTTCCAGAGAAGTGCCAACCGCCGGAGCCGTTTTTGGAGTTTATGCGGTTATTTCGTCCTCCTCCATGGTCTATTATCCGGCTTTTGCCATGGTTAGCTCTGCGGTGGGCGGCAAAGCAGCCCAGTCGGGGATGGTATACTTCAATGGGACTTTCCAGACTGTTAATTCCCAAGATTATTCTAAATTTATCCCTCTGACTGATTTATAATCAGGAGTCGCAAATAGGTTTTATCATTTTAATGCATCACGACAGACAAAAACTGACAGATGTAATTTTAAAATAAACCAAACAGGGTTGTTTAATATGAAGTCGATGTTAGGCAAGTGGTCTTCAAAAGCCATTTGCCTAACATTTTTGTATTTTTTAAAATTCCAAAGTAACGAATTCTGACTGGTCGAAACTTTTCCAGGACCCAGAATCAAAATAATAGCAACTGGAATAAGAAGTGGTAGATGTTCCATTTGATTGGGTTACAATTTCACAAACTCTGACAGCAGGGTAAAATGTAGCGGTGCTTTCATGGAGAACCGAATCCTGAACGTGCACTCTCTTTGCCCCGAAGCAAAGCTTATATCGAAAATCTGGTTTATGTGCCAAAGCGCTCCAATTAATCGGATATTGGTTTAGAGGAACGTAGGAATTTCCCGTATTCTCGTCGCACACGGTGATCTCATCAGCATCCATGAGAATCTTCTGACCTTTTAAGCGGATCGCTTGTCCATTCTTGGACGCTTCAGCTTGTAAGTAACATCTGCTTCCGCCATAGGCGGCTTTCATTGTGACTGTTGAGTCAATACGACTGGTGAGCATGGATATTGTCGAGGTGAAACTTTTGGTGTCGCTAGACCTCTCCCAAATTTCACTCACGGGATTGTTGGTGTCGCCGGTGTAGGTTTTAAAGGCAATCGACGGTCTGCCATTCACCTCGCTCCACGTCGTCGGATAAGACGACCATTAGAATCGTAGTATTTTGTTTGGTTTTATGAAATTATTATGAAATTATTATGAAATTATTATGAAATTATTGAATCGCATTTCTGAATGAATTTTTTCGTTTCCTGCCATGGCTCTTTGTCTAAAAGTCTAAATTTGTTGGCTTCGGAAAGAATTGATTCAAAAGCGCGGCTGTGTGAAAAAATAAAACTTGCATTTTATTTAAGCATTTTGGTATATTATTTTTGAAAAATAATGGAGGAGATTGATATGAGATTAAAAGACGATAAAACTATAAATGAAATGGCGGGCAAAAAATTATATTCAATCTACGCTGAGTATGTTAGCGGGACACCTAAAGAATATGTGGGGAAAATCAAGGAATATATTATTTTAGGAACGCCTAAAAGCCAGAGCGACGACAACGTGATGCTTTGGGATGTCGACAAGAAAGAAGTTTGTAAGGAATGGCTAAAGCTCATTCGGAAAAATCTTAATAGAAACAGTATCAAAACAAGGATCTGGGGAGAGACATATGCCTATGCTCTCACGAAAGAAAATGCGGAAAAGTGCCTTAAGGGGTTGATAGCGTCTATCGAAGCGGACTATAAACGCAAGCAAAGATGGTCTGACATCGAGACGTCACGATATTCTTTTACCTTAGACAAGCTGAATAACAATGGGATCTCTGATCTTATAGGCAAGGGGATTGACGCGATGGACGTCACGAAACTCAGCTCCGTTTCGATTTGCTCTTTTTCTCTTCCGGGCGACTATAAAAATATCATGGATGGCAGAGGTATTGGCGAATTAGAAATACTAAATGCTTTGGCTATGGGAAAGCATATTTTTGAAAACTCGGGCAATGATATATGCAATCCAGGCGAAAAAGGGCGCATGATTCCCGAAAAAGAAATAGATGTTTTGGTGAAGATACAGAAAGATAAGAAACTGGAGAAAACGCCTTGCTGGAATGTTAATTTCGACGGAAACACGTATCAGCATAAATCGAAATGGCTGAAATGCCGAATTTATATAAAACTTCCGTATAATAATTATATATCCATCAAAAAGTTCAAGAAATTCTTCAATGTGTATAATCTTTAGAAAATAAATTAGAAAATAAAATCGCAACCCCCTTGACTTCGGGTTGCGTTTTCATTTATACTAGTGGCGTCCAAGGCAGATTCTGAGTGTCTTAGATAGAAAATGGAGGACCATTAAATATGGCAGAAGAAACAAAGAAAACTATTGTTCGCAGAAAAAATTACGTTGGCATCACGGGGTATTTGAAAGAAAACACTCTTGAATGTGTCAAAACCAAAGATGGCAAAGACGCTATCCGCGGCAACCTCATCGTCGCTATTAACGAGTCTGAGGCTTATAAGGTGCAGTTCTTCGCGAGCCACTTCTACAAGAGCGGCAAAGAGAATTCCACCTATAAGGATTTGTTGGAAGTCCTTCCAAACAAAACGATGTCCATCGCCAGTTATTTGAGCGGCAATTCCGCAGCCAATTTCCAAACGGCTGCCCAATGCTCGACCAAGGTTTACGTTCGCGCCCACATGGAGGAGTACGCCACCAAACTCGACAACAAAGAAAGGTCCATCGTTACTTTGAGGGGCGATGGGGTAAAGCTGAAAACCGCCACCGATGCCCGTCCTTTCGTGCCCGAAGCAATGTTTGCCGTAGAAATGTACATCGAATCTATGAGCGAAGAAACGAAATACGACAAGGAAACCGAGAACGTCGAACCCACTGGGCGTCTTACCGTTACAGGGCTCTTGCCAGATTATAAGGGAACCATGAACCGCATTTCCTTTGTTGTCCCTTCCGGAAAGCTTGCGGATTTCGTTCAAAACAACTATGAAGTTCACGACACCGCAAATTTCACCGGAAAATTGGTTGATCTTGAACAAAAAGAGGTTTCGGCTGAGTCGAATGATGATCCGTTCTCTTGGAATGGCGATGGTGAATCGCAGTTTAAAACCACTTTCGTCCGCGAACGTCAAATCCTTGGCCGCGAACCCGGTAAATTGCCTATCCATGAAGGAGAAGAAGGCTGCATCACCCAAGAAGAAGTCAAGCAGGGGTTGGTCCTCCGTGACCAACGCATTGCGGAAAACACCACTCGTCGCAACACCAGTGGAGATAACCGCCGCGCTTCTGCGAAAATGGCCGCGAATGGGTTTGCCGCGACTCCTGCCCCGGTGATCGGAAACGATGACCCATTCGGCGGAGAATTCAATGATTTCAATTTCTAAAATAGGAGGATAGAGAGATGTTAGATTTGTTAAAACCTGAAATTTCTAAAGTGGTTGACGGCGTTGTCGGAAAGAAGATTCTCATCTATGGCATGGCCGGCACGGGGAAGACCCGCAATGCCGTTCAGGCGCCAAAACCCTTGGTCCTTTGCTTTGAAAACGGCTTGGGCGCGATTGATGGAGTACCTCACTTCACAATCAAAAAATGGAGCGATTTCCGCGACATTGTAAAGCAACTTACCAATTCCAAAGACGAAGATAAGATTCATGAGATGTATGAAACCATCATCATCGATTCTATCGATGGCATCGAATTGTTGGCTCAAGCGTATGTTTGCGGCGTTTTTGGAGCCACGAGCATTGCAAAGGGCAACGAAGGGTACGGCCTTTGGAAGGAATATGCTCAAGAAGTTCAAAAACAGCTCAATGCCCTTGATACCAGCGGCTTCACTTTGATTTTCCTTGACCATTCCGGAACCCGTGATTTCTATGATCCCACAGGCGCCAAATATACCAAGATCTATCCCGCCGGCGACAAGCGTAGCGTAGACCCCATCATTAATATGTGCGATATCGTTGGCTTTGCCCAATTCGATCAGCAGATCGATGGGACCCCTTCCGTTCTCTCCACCCTGTATGTGAGGGGGAACAGCGCTTTCGAGGCGAAGACCCGCTTCGACTACATGCCGAGCACCATCCCAAACTGGAATTACAGCAAATTAACGGAAGCTTTGAATGCGGCCATCCACGAAAACGAGAAAAAGACCGGAAGCAAAGCCATTACCCCCGAACAGGCAAAGGCCGAAGCCGACTCTGAAAAAATGATCGAAGAAGCTTCTTTCCTTTCTGTTGACGAAGAAATTAAACGCATTGGAAATATGCTAATCCGCATGAAGAAGAAGACGGGGACCATTGACGAATACCAGAAGATTCTCAAAGATAAACTTGGCAACCCCGACTTCAAGTGCAACAAAGCCACCGAAGACCAGCGTGAGGCTTTGGACTTGGTCTATAACGAGCTTCTTAAGCTTGGTTACGAATATTCCGACGTTATCAAGGGATAACACCCATGGCAGGAACGGGTGGCAAATTCAGCCCTCTCCGCTGTTCGAAATGCGGTACCACGTTTGTGGGTACCGCATTTCGAGAAATAGACGGGAAAAAGTATTGCGAAAAATGTTATCAAGAATTGGTAACGGAGAAAATCGCATTTGACAACGCACAAAAAGATTTGTACAATTATATCAAAGAGGTTTTTGGAATTACCTTTATCCCGCCGGAAGTAGTCGGTGCGATCACAAGGCAGATCTCTTACGATAAAGTTCAGATAAAGGGGCTTAAAGCGACTATTTGGTATTATTATAAGGTTTTGGGCAATACTCCTGTAATAGAATTGTTGCCGAGAGTTCTTAAAGAGCAATATGAGAGGACCCGAGAGTATCTTATAGAGCAACGAAAGATACGAGAGGTGAATATGAAGACAAACATAAACGTTGAACCTCGAGTGGTCATTATCTCGAAGGATGACCAAAAAAATCGAAATAAGCCGAAATACAGGATGGAGGATTTATAATCACATGTCAGCTAACGAACAAAAAGAAATCGTTTATATCAATAAGATTGCTGTTATGCAGGTGTTGGCTGGTTTGATTAAAGATCCCTTTTTGTTTGCCAACAACAAATATCGTTTCGATATCGACGATTTTCAGGAACAGTTTCACCGCATTGTCTACGGAGCCGTTGAATATTTGGCCCGCAGCGGAATGGAGAAAATCGATTATATCGACATTGACAAATTCCTTCAGCCTTATGAGTCGCAATACAGGGTTTTTTGCGACAACAGGGGTATTGAATACATCCAGAAGATTCTTGAGATGTACGATCCTAAGAAATTCGATTATTATTATAACACCTTGAAAAAATACAGTTTGCTTGTCCTGCTTAACAACCAGGGCATTGACACTCGTGATTTATATGATTCTTCTGTCGTTAATCCCGACGAACAGCAGAAAATGCAAGAAAGATTTGATAAGATGAGTGTTAATGATATCATCACGTCTGAAGAGGTCAAAATCGCCATGGCCAAACAGCTTTATGGAAGTAGCGGTGATTTGATCCAGAGTCGAGCGGGAGATTCTTTAAGAGAATTGAAAGAAGAATTGAAAAAGGCCCCCGTCATGGGAATGCCTCTTATGTCTCCGATACTTACCACTTTATATAGAGGCCAAAGATATGGGTGTTTGAATATGACATCGGCGCCTTCGGGTGTTGGCAAAACGAGAATTGCGGTCGGAGAAGCTTGTCATCTTGCAATCCCGGAATATTACGACTGCGACAAAAAGCAATGGGTAAATACGGGGCTGGAAGAAAGCGTTCTTATCATCGAGACCGAACTTGAATTGCAGGAGGTCCAAACAATGATGATGGCCTATGTCTCCGGCATACCAGAAAGCAGGATCCTTGATGGCAAATACTCGCAAGAAGAAGAACAAAGGCTGGATAAGGCCATTGACTTGATCGAAGCTTCGAAAGAAAGGTTCTTTTTTGTGAGCATCACCAATTTTGACTCGGATGATGTCATCAATACCATCAAAACGTATTATATGAACAAGCACGTGGGCTATGTTTTCTTCGATTATCTCTCAGAAAGCATCAAAATGTTGGCGGAAGGCACAAGAAAGACCAAGGTCCAAGGATTGAGGACCGATCAGATCCTCTTGCAGATGTCCACGGCGCTGAAGGACTGCGCTAAGCAGCTTAATATCTATATTTGGACCGCAACTCAGTTGTCCGGAGACTACAAAAACGTGAAAGAGGCGGACTCCACTTCATTAAGAGGCGCTAAATCCTTAGCGGATAAGACAGACTGCGCAGCCATCCTTCTGCCCGTTAGGGAAATGGATAATCCCGTGGTGGAGACTTATTGCGCAAAAGGATTCGAGATAAAGCCGAATTTCGTGTTGCATGTATATAAAATCAGAAGAGGCACCTATCAGAATATCAGGGTGTATGTTTATTTTGACCGCGGCACGTGTCGTATGCATGATTGCTTCGTCACCGACAGCAACGGGGTCATGCTTCCTGTTGAGCCAACCTATGTCAAAGTCGGCGACAGAATAAAAAGGAAAAAGGCTGATGACACGCTGGAAAGCGTGTTGGACGCCACCAGCCAAGACAAACTTGAGGATGTCTATAATAACATAGACTTTGAATTTTAAGGGGTGCGGATATGTTGGATTCGGCAAAAATAAAAGAAATGCTTACCCAAGACGACATCATCCGTCTTTGCTGTTCTCTTCAGCAAGATGACACTTATTTCATGGACTCGCAGGGGAGGCCATTGTTCTTGACTTCTCTCGACCATGAGGGCGGCGATTCTTATAAATTATGCTATTTCGATGACAGCAAGCTTTTCTATGTCTATACCAGGGGAGCTTCGTATGACGTGTTTGAGCTTGTCAGGAGAGCCAAGGGGTTCAATGAATTCACAGAGGCCTATCATTATATATGCGATTTCTTTTCTTTGAACGAATTTGGTTTCGAAGAAGAGAAAAAGCCCCTTATCGATGATTGGGATATCTTCCAAAAAATGGAAGATTATGAAAAACCCCAGGAGAACAAAGAAAAAGAGAACCAACCGATTCAGGAAAATCTGTTGGAATATTGGGAGCCGTTGGCCGCTCCGACGGAATGGTTTCCCGACTATATTACCCCCAGCGCCATGAGGCGTTTCGGGATCCGAGTCGACTCGGCCCTTACCAAGATCATAATCCCCCACAGAAACGCAAAAGGCGAATTGATCGGGGTTAGAGGCAGATCTTTCGACGAGATGGAAGTTGCGTGCGGCATGAAATATGCTCCGGTACAGCTTGAGGGGAAGTGGCTTAATCATAAGTTGGGGCTCAACCTCTATGGGATTTATGAAAATGCCGAGAATATTCGCCGCTTGAAGAAAGTCGCGATATTCGAGGCGGAGAAATCGGTATTGCAATGTGAGTCATATTACGGGCCAAAGAACAATTTCGCATTGGCGACTTGTGGCAGCAACCTGTCTCAAGAGCAAATGGACCTCCTTCTTGATTTAGGAGTCGACGAGGTTATACTATGTTATGACAAGGAGTGGACCGATGGCGTTGGTCAGCCGGAATACATGGAATACCGAGAGAAGCTCCGTCGCCACGTTCAATATCTGTCGCAGTATTGCGCGACGTATATCGTAATGGACAAAAACAGCCTGTTGAATTACAAAGATTCCCCGTCAGACAAGGGGAAAGATGTCCTGGAGATTTTGATGGGACAAAAAGAGTATGTGCCTTGCATATCCGCCAACGATATTAAAAAAAGGAGGAAAAAATAGTGATGGAAGAGAAAAAAGACGTAAAATTCCTCCCCCGATTCTCATACACCAAATTAGATTGCGAGGATCAGTGCGGGTGGAAATACAAACTTCAGTACGTTGACAAGAACTATATTTACGAAGACACCCTCGCCACGGAACTCGGCACATTGACCCACGCCGTTCTTGAGGCCATCGCCAGAGACATCATGGCGGGCAGGGAAATCGACTATGCAAAATACAAGGACATGTTCGTCAACATCAACAAACCGAAGCAGGAAGGAAAAACGGATGTCACCGCGCCGAACACCTCGTCAAAAGACGAGGGAAGCAATATATTCGGCGTGAAAATCCTGAGCAAAAAATATCGGGAGGATTTCTATGACATCGACCCCGTCACGGGAGAATCGTATTATCAGAAATGCCAGCAATTCCTCGCAAAAGGGATCTACGGCCTTGAAAATTTCATGAAAGAGAACCCGGACTTGGAAATTTATGACGTCGAGCATGAATTCCTCGTCCCTTATGAGGCCGAGATAGATGGAAAGAAAACAACGGTCGCCCTTTATGGTTTCATAGACAGAATCCTCCGCAACAAAAAATCAGGGGAGTTCATTATCGAAGATATTAAAACGAAAGGGAGGCCATTCGACGAGGCAAAGCTCAAAACGCCGCTTCAATTCGTCACTTATGCCATTGGTTTGAAAACCCAGCTCAATTTGGACGATTATCCGTCCCAGTTCTATTATTCTCTGCCTTTCTGCGACAACCTCAGGCAGCAAGGCGGGAGCAAGGGGTTCATCAACAGGGGGATCAAGAAGCTGAACAAGATCCTCCAGGAGCAGAACGACAGGGATTTCATGCCCAAGCCAAGCCCCCTGTGCTATTGGTGCGCGTTCAGCCCGACGAACCCAAACCAACCAGAGGCCGGGAAGTATAAATGCCCCTATTTCTCTTTATGGAAGAAAGGCGGGACTGCCAAATCCTGGGAGGTCCTCAACCAATGGGAAGGAAAGGACCGCCATGAAATCATCATGAAACGTTTTCTTCTCGAACAACAGGGGCCGGGCAAAGACAAGACGATAGAAAAACCCGATTTTGATTTCTGAGAATAGGAGGAAAAACAGAATGGAAGACGAAGAAAAGAAAGAAAAAGCCGCAGGAATGAAAGAGGTTTCCCGCATCGCCGTGGATTTTGATGCACTGACCGGCTATAAGGACGAAAAAGGGATGCCTCTTCTGAGCATGGTCCGATTTTACGAGGAAAGCGGAGTCGCCGATGCGATTAGGCAATTCGGCTCCCCGATCTCTCCGATCGACAATCTTTACGCGAATTTCGGAACGGTGCAGCGCATCAGAGAAACGATAAAAGACAATTGGAGCCACTACAATGTCACCATAGAAGAGGATCTGCATCCTGAATGGAAAAAAGGCAAGGGGCACGAAAGACGCGAAACGGCTTATAAGTTAAACTCAAAAATCCTCAACAGCATCAATTACGATTTCGGCGAGTACACTCCCAATATCGACGACTCGCTGGAAGACGGCATTATATCATTCCGCGTATTGGAGAAGGGCGAAAATGGCGAAGAATAAAGAAATCGATGATCAATCGCTCATCGAAGAATACCCCTTTCTCATCATTGGGGGGACTCCTGCAAAGTACAATTGGTACGATTGCATACCTGAAGGATGGAGGGTTGCCTTTGGGCCGGAAATGATAAAAGAGCTGAAGGACATCCTTATCAAAGCTTCCAAGAAAGACAATATTGATTGGGTCAGAGAATATAAAATAGACGATGTCAAAGAAAAATGGGGATACCTTCATTGGTATGCCTCCATTCCCAGTTGCGTCTATGAGGAATATTGCGAATGGGAGGACAAATACGAAGCCCTCTCCTTCAATACTTGCATCGAATGCGGAGCCCCGGCCGACGGATATACGACCGGCTGGGTGGCCCCTATCTGCGCAAAATGCGCAAAGAAGCATAATCTCGTGATGGCGCCGAAGCAAAACGACTGACGAGTCCGTTGACTTAAGGAGGATGAAAAATGTACAATTATGTGAAATATGACCACGGCCGAATCGGCAATTGGATATTCAACGTTACCTTGAAAGGAGCCGCCTTTTTGGCAAAGCATATGTGGCTTTATTGGATCCTTCAATTCACATGGGGGATATTGTATAACATCATTGGGGGGCTGATTGCCTTATTCTGCCTCGTTTTCGGAGGAAAAGCCTCTTCGTATTATGGGCATTACATCGTGATGTTCGGGAATAATTGGGGAGGCCTTGAGACCGGATGCGGGGCCATCGTCGCCAATAATATGGGCGGCAATTGGACGACGCACACGAAGAATCATGAGTCCGGGCACAATTTCCAGAACGCCATCTGGGGGCCGATCGCGATATTCGCGATGAACATCCCCTCCGCGGTCCGCTATTGGCATCAAGAGATCAATTCCCGTCGTGGACGCGGAGAAAAGAACAAGCCTTACGACAGCGCTTTCTTCGAGGACAGCGCCAGCGTCACCGGGGAATACCTATACGGATCACTGAAAGACAAAGACATCAAGGAGTTGCTCAAGTAGCTGCGGCTGCGGGGCACGCGAGGGGGGGGGCGACAGCCCCCGTTTTTTTTATCTTTTTGATTTTATTAGCCACAAAGGGTTGATTTTTCGCGTTTTACTTTGCTATCATATGTCTAACATAACGGAGGCAGTCCATGGAACAATATTTTGAAGAAGTTCGCAAATGCTAATGATTGGAAGAAGGAGGAAGAAAAACTATGAGCACGTGGACCTATATATACGGATCTTTATACGGAGAGGTGTCCAATTTCGAGACAGAGGAGACGCTGAAAAAAATGATCGGCGATGAGCTCCCAGTTTCAAGAATAGCGAGGATAACGAACAAAGGAAAGGTGCGCAACGCCGAGAAAACGAAAGAAGAAAAACTTCGCAACAAGAAAAAAACAGGGGCAGATTAGTTTTTTGGGGAAAATGAAAACGTTTCCTCGTTTTACCCCTTTGGGGGTGTTAAAGATAGGAGGCAACATGAATTACATAGTATATTTCTGGGCGAAAAAGCGAATACTCGTAAATGGAAAAATTGTTTTGGGCAAAAAAATGACAGTGAGGGCGAAAACATACCAAGACACTCCCAATGAAATCGAAGAGATGAAAAAAGATACGGAAGATTGGAAGGATGGGGATCCCGTATGCAACGGGGTCGCCGTCTTCAGAAAGGAATAGAGAAAATGAACAAAGTATTAAAAGATTTTACAGAAGAAGACAGAAAAGAAATTTACAATCAATACATTCGTGGCACTTACGAATTCCTCGATGGCATGCAAAAAGCTCTTGAGATAAATCATAAAATAAATAAAAAAAAAAGATCAAAAAAGAGCGTAATATAAATAGCTGGAATATTACCATAGGCAGGCATGTAGAAGTTATAAATATTTTAAAGACTTTATATTTAAACTGCTCGACATACTTGAAAAGAAAACAAGAACGGGTCATAATGATTCTTGAAAGAGGAAAAAGCACATGAACAATTTTGTCAGTCTGCATAATCATACGGCGCAGGGTTCGAATATACGATTTCTTGATTCGATCAATCGTCCTGAAGATATGATCGATAAAGCCATATCCCTTGGATATAAAGGTATGGCTTTCACTGATCATGAATGTCTTTCTGCCGCTATAAACATTATAAAAAAACGCGATGCCATTCAAAACGAGAATAAAGATTTTAAAATAATATTCGGCAATGAAATTTATCTCATTGATGAGAAAGAAGTAAAAAATACTAGAGATTATTTTCATTTTATCTTATTAGCCAAAGACATCACGGGATGGCAACAAATTAAGGAGCTGTCAAGCCGGGCATGGGGAAGAGCTTATATGGAACGAGGCATGGAGCGTGTTCCAACAACTTATCAAGATGTTGAAGAAATAATAAAAAACAACCAAGGACACATTATTGCTTCTTCTGCCTGTATTGGTGGGGAAGTTGGCAAAATGATTTTATATAAGAACAAAGAAAGGTTGAATAATTTTATAAGATGGTGCGTAAATACTTTTGGGAAAGATAATTTTTTCCTTGAGATGCAGCCAGCAGATTATGAAGATCAGATCACTGTAAATAAGACAATATTAAGAATGTCAAAGTTTTTTGGTATACCGTATATCGTTACAACCGATAGCCATTATTTAGATAAAGAGGATTTCCCCGTACACACTGCTTTTTTAAATAGTAGGCAAACAGGCGATAGAGAGACTGACAAATTTTATCGTTTCACTTATATTATGCCACAAGAAGAAATCCGTGAATTATTGAAAAAAAGCGATATGACGGATGAAGAAATTGATCTGGCATTTAAAAATACATGTGACATTAGCAATAGAATAGAGAATTATGATTTTAGACATACTACAATCATACCAGCCCCGCAACCGAAACCATTCAAAATAAGACACCTTTTCAAAGATTGGTATGATAAATATCCTTTTATCAAACAATTCGCATGCAGCGAATCTATTCAGGATAGGTATTTGATTGCTCAGATTGAGGACGGGATATCTAAAAAAGATATGCCTTTGACACAGGAAAAAGTCGAAAGAATAAACACAGAACTGGACATAGTCTCTTTTATCAGCAACAGACTTCATCAAAGCCTTAGTGGCTACTTAAACCTAACGGTTGATATGGTTAATACTGCTTGGAAAGTAAGCCTTGTCGGATGTGGAAGAGGTTCGGCCTGTGGAGAATATATTAATTATTTGATTGGGGCCACACAAGTGAATCCACTTGTCTATGGTCTTCCATATTGGAGATTTGCAAATAAAGAGCGTGCTGATTTATTTGATATTGATGAAGATTATCAACCTGAGAAGACAGAAGAAATAATTTCTTTGTTGAGAGAAAAATATGGTGAAGACAATGTACTTAATTGTGCGGCATTCAAAACAGAATCTTTGAAATCGGCGGTGCTAACTTCTTGTCGTGGTTTACAAATAAATAATGACGACGCACAAGCAATTGCTGCAATGGTTCCACAACACAGAGGAAAAACATATACATTAAAACAGTGTGAAGAAGGAGATGAAGAGCAAGGATTTGAACCTGTGCCTGGATTTATAGAAAAATTACATAATTATCCAGGACTTTATGAAATGGTAAAAAAAATAGAGGGGCTTTTTACAGGTATCTCTATTCATGCCAGTGCTTTATATGTATTTAACAAAGGATATCTCGCGCAAAACAGTTTGATGCGTGCCCCAAATGGAACGAAAATCACCGCTTTTAATATGCATGATTCTGATGATATGGGGGCTTTGAAAATGGATGTTTTACGCACTGACGCACAAAGCAAAATGGCGAAATGTTTAAGTCTGTTATTAGCCGATGGGCAAATTCAATGGCAAGGGTCTTTGAGGGCGACTTATGATAAATATCTACATCCAGATGTATTGGTATATGATAATGAATCTATGTGGGAAAAAGCATGGAATGGAAAGATTGAACAATTATTCCAATTCGAAACACAGGTTGGAGGTGTATGTATAAAAAAAGCACGTCCAACCAACATAGTTGAATTGGCAGAAATTAACTCTATTATGCGTCTTCAAGCAGAAGAGGGCGAGCAGCCAATAGATAGATATATCCGTTTTAGGAATGATATAAATGAGTGGTATAATGAAATGAAGGATTATGGGCTTAATCAGAATGAAATAGACATCCTTAAAAAATATCTAAAGAAAACCCATGGTGTATCTGGTTCTCAGGAAACTTTGATGTTACTTGTAATGGATCCAAAAATCTCTGGTTACACCTTAGGTGAAGCGAATGCTTTTAGAAAAGCAATCGCTAAAAAAATCACAGCTCAAATTATAGAAAATGAGAAAAAATTCTTTAATAAATGCAAATTGCAATCTACAAGTGAAAATATGGCCAAATATGTATGGGAAAAATGCATAAAACCACAGGAATCTTACAGTTTCGCACTTTGTCATACAACCCCCTACAGCATAATTGGTGTGCAAGAGATGAACTTAGCAACTAGATGGAATCCTCTTTATTGGTCTTGCGCTTGTCTTTGTGTAAATACGGGGAATATCAACATCGATTTTAATGAATACAATGAAGATAATGATGATAACAATGATGCATTGGGTTCTACTTCCTCGCCCACGAAGACCGGGGCCCCGAACTACGCCAAGATCTCAAAAGCGATCTCCGATTCCCAACTCCGCGGCGTGAATATCGAGCTGCCGGACATCAACACCGCCCAAGCCGACTTCATTCCAGACATCAAGAACAACGGCATTCTCTATAGCCTTAAGAACATCGCCGCCGTCGGCGACGACCTTTTCTCCCGCATCATCGCCGCGCGGCCCTATTCTTCAATGGAAGACTTCTATGGGCGCGTGCGGCCGACGGAAGCGGAAATGGTGGGGCTCATCAAGGCTGGATGCTTCTGCAAGATAGACAAAAGAAACGTGCGTGCCCAGCTTATCTGGTTCCTCGGCAAAAGAGCGGAGGAGGCATTCCCCGTCAGAGGCAAGATCACCTCGGTGCAGCTGAAGAAAATGGCCGCCGGCAAAGCGGCGATCCCGGGACACGACGACGAGCTCCGCGCATACAATTTCTACGCCTACATCAAGCAAAAACAATATGACAAAGAAAACAAGAGGTTCGTTTTGACGGAAAACGATGTCCTGTCTTTCTGGAGCCATCACTTCGAGCCCCTTATGAACCTGGGAAAAGGGGACTATTTCCCCGTCCCGGAAGGCATCAGTGTTAAGTCGGCCGCCATGGAAAAGGCATACAAGAAACTCGTCGACCCCCTTATGTCGCACCTCAATTCGCCCGAAGGGGCGAAGGAGTTCGCGGATTGGGAGAGGGAACAGGAAGTCAGAAGGCTCTCAGACAAATACGACGCGAACGGCTCCGTCTCGTCATGGGAGATGGAGCAGCTGGCGTTCTACCACGGCGGCCACGAGCTGCAGGGAGTCAACGCGGCGAAATACTCCATAAGGGATTTTCAAAGCCTTCCCGAAACGCCGGTGTACAAGACATTTGAGAAAAATGGGCAGACAATAAAAGTACCCGAAAACGTGTGCGCCATCGCCGGCACCGTCGTCGGCAGCGACAACACCAAGCATATAGTGAACCTCCTCACCCTCAATGGGGTGGTGAACGTGAAGATGTACGCCGAGATGTACAACAAATACAAGGCGAAGATCAGCGTGATGGACGGCGGGACGGGTAAGAAGACCGTGCTGGACGACTCCTGGTTCAAAAGGGGGACGAAGCTGCTGATATACGGATATCGGAGGGAAGACACGTTCGTGGCGAAGAACGTGAAAGTCAACGGGTACCAAAGAAGCGTCATCCTGATCAACAGGAAAAACGAGGACGGGACCCTCGACCTGCGTTTCTCAAGGAATTCCTAATTGATGAAAAGGAAGTCTTCGATTGACTTCCTTTTTGTTCCATGATACATTAAAACGAATCTTGAAAGGAGAAGTTATGAAAAATGCCAAAGAGTTGGTGGGGCAGAAAATAGAGGCGATAGTCATTCTCAACAATTACACATTCCCAAGATCTCAGCCAAGGAGCGGCGATTTCGCGATAGTCAAGATGAGAGTGAAAGACATTCTCTCGGGGGAGATCCCCGAAGAAATGGCGGAAAGGTATCTTGACGGTTCCCTGATCATCACCGCATCGGGAAATATGCCGAAATTCGAGGAAGGCATGGAATACCGATTTATAGGGAAACTCGTGATAAACAAAAAATACGGCCCCCAATACGAATGCGAGGCAGTCAGACTGAATTACGATCTCGATGATATCCAGGACCAGAAGAATTTCTTCTCCTTCTTCATGAGCGACCGAATAATAGACCTTCTTTTCGACGCATATGACGACCCAATGAGGCTGCTTGCGGACAAAGACATAGCGAAGCTGACGAAGATCAAAGGCATCGGTCCGGCAACGGCGGTGAAGCTATGCACGAAATATGAGGAGTGCAGAAGCAACGGGCGCGCGTATGCGAGCCTTAAAGACCTTGGCTTGACCAAGAAAGCCATCGACAATCTGGTGAAAAGGTATGGCTCCCCCGACGTCGCGATAGACAAGGTGACGCAGAATCCGTATATCCTCATCAAAGAAGTCCGAGGATATGGATGGAAGAAGGCAGATGAGCTCGCTTTGAAGCAGGGTTTTACCAGAGACTGCAAAGACAGGGTGCTTGCCTATACAAAATATTATTTGGAGACGCAAGGTGACCAGAACGGCAATTCATGGGTGTACATCCAAGACCTTCTCATGAACGTCAGCAATGAATGCGCCCCCGTGACGAAGGAGAACCTCTATCTATGGATCAAGGAATCCATGATCGCCGATGAAGAGTTGGAAGCCTATCGCTGGCAACTGTCTCAAAAGAAAATTGATTCGGATGACCCCCGTTTCCTTTATTACGAAAAAGAAGACAAGAAGATCGGTTTGCTTTCCGTCAGGTTGACGGAAAAGAAGATATCGGAGAACCTTGTGAGGATGAAGGAGGCGGAACCCTCCTTTGAATATGACAGAAGCGTCGCTGATAGGCTTATCGAGGAAACGGAAAAAGAGCAGGGATACGAATACACCGACGAACAAAAAGCGGCTATTTTTAAAATGTTGGACAACAACGTGTCCATTCTTACGGGACCAGCCGGATGCGTGGACAAAGACACCGAGTTCTTCACCGGAACGGAATGGAAGAAGATGAGCGAATACAAGGAAGGCGACAAAGTCCTCGTGTACCATGAAGACGGAACCGTCTCTTTGGAGATTCCGGAAAGATACATCAAACTGCCTTGCGACCAATTATGGCTTGTGAAATCGGAAAGGGGCGTCAACATGTGCCTATCGGAAGAGCACCAGGTGTATTATGAGACATCAAAAGGCAACCTGTTCCACAAAAGCTTTGCCGAGGTGAAAGAAATGCACGAGAAAAGCGCTTGTGGCTTTTCCGGGAAGTTCTACGCCTCTTTTGTCGGCAATGGAAAAGGAATCGGCCTTTCCGACGCCGAAATCAAAGCGATGCTGGCCGTGATGGCGGACGGAAGCTTCATCAAGGGAAGGGAGAATTCGAGATACTGCCGCTTCCATATAAAGAAAACCAGAAAAAAAGAAAAGCTGAGGGAAGTCTTCGCAGAAGCTGGGATGAAATGGAGGGAGCATGAAAGCGCGGCGGAAGGATATACCGATTTCTATGTGACCGCCCCCCGAAGGGAGAAGGAGTTCATGCCTTATTGGTATGATTGTTCCCATGAGCAGCTGCAGCTGATATGCGACAATATTCTGTTCTGGGACGGAAGCTTCACAAAAAACCGCAGGCGTTTCAGCACGAATTCCAAGAAAACGGCGGATTTCGTCCAATACGCATTCTCGGCGTGCGGCTACAAAGCGACAATCTGCGAAAACGACAGGATGGGAAGAGAGTACATCACAGGCGGCAAAAAATACATTCGCAAATCCGTCGATTATGCCGTCATCATTACTCCGCAATCGAAGGTCACCATTTCCAGTAAGGCAAAAGGAGGGCGCAAAGTCCCCATCCTCCCATACAAAACCTTAGACGGCTATAAATATTGCTTCACGGTCTCGACGCACATGTGGATGATGAGAAGAGGCGGGAGGATCATGATGACGGGAAATTGCGGAAAGACATCCAGCATGCTCGCGGTCACCCGCATCTTGAATTATTACAACGTCGATTTCGCGCAATGCGCCCTCAGCGGCAGAGCCTCCAGCAACCTCAGCGAGATTACGGGGAGCGAGGGGATGACCATCCATAGGCTCCTCCGCTATCTCCCGGATCTGGAAGGATTCGCCTATACGAAGAGCCATCAACTGCCACAGTCGGCCGTCATCCTAGACGAGGTGTCGATGGTGGGTGGAGACTTATTCCTCTCTTTGGTCGAAGCCATCCGCAGCGGCTCCAAGCTCATAATGATAGGGGATCCGAATCAGCTTGAGTCCATCGGGCTGTGCAACATCCTGAAAGATTCCATCCAAAGCGGGTATATCCCCGTGGCATCCCTTACGAAGATACACCGACAGGCGGCGAGAAGCGGCATCATCGTGAATGCGAATCTCGCAAGGACGGGAACCTCCCTCATAAAAAGCGGCTTCATCGGCGAGGAGACCAGAGGAGACCTCAAAGACTTCAAAATCGTCGCCACGAAAGACCCGTCATTGGTTCCTTATAACATACAGGAGGAATACAAGCTCCTTCTTGCTCAGAGAATATCCTATAAAGACATTCAGATCATCGTTCCCATGAGGCTTCGCGGGGCGCTCAGCTGCCGAGCACTCAACAACGCGATCCAGCCCATTGCGAACCCTTCTGGGATGGGAAAGGGACAGCTTGTCAACTGCTTCGAGGCGGGGATGCAGTATCAGACCACATTCAACCCCGGGGACAGGATCATAATCAACCACAATGACTACAAAGCGAAGACCGTGAGAGGAGAGGAAACCGCCGTATTCAATGGAAACATAGGCTTCATCGTCGCCATCTCCTCCTCAAAAATGATAATAAAACTCAAAGACCAGGACGAAGAGATAGAATTGGAGAGGGAATCGTGGTTCAACGTGAGCCTGGCTTACGCCATCACGTGCCACAAGTCGCAGGGCACAGGCATCCCTTATGTCATCTTCGGCCTAAATTCGTCCTGCTATGTGATGTATTCCAGGGAACTTGTTTACACCGCCATCACGCGTGCGAAGAAATACTGCGTGGTCTGCGCGCAGCCGGAGGCCCTAAACTCCGCGGTGCACATGAGCCGAGTCAAGATCAAGCAGACCTGGCTCAAAGACGACCTGCACGCCGAATTCATGAAGGGGGTCGGCGAAGAGGCGGAATTTGATTTCTAGAAAGGAGAAGACCGAATGGCAATATACGTAACGGCAGACCTGCACCTGAACCACAAAGGGATAATCCAATTCGAGAGGACCCAATTCAAGACGGTGGAGGAGCATAATTCCCTCATCGTCGGCAACTGGAACGACGCGGTGAAGAAGGACGACGTGGTGTATGTCCTTGGAGACGTCGGCTTCACCCCTCTTGACGAGCTCAGGAAATGGATCTCCTCCCTCAATGGACACAAATACCTCGTCTACGGCAACCACGACAGATTCACGAACGCCCAGGCTTATGCCTTGGGGTTCGAGAAGACCTTCGTGGGGCCGATATACTTCAACGACAAGATCATCCTGTGCCATGAGCCCGCCATGGAGGGGCTGAACAACCCCTATGTCATAGTCGTCCACGGACACATCCACAACGGGAAGCTGTCCCTCAGCAACTACTACAACGTCAACATCGCGAGAACGGGATACAAGCCAATGAAAATGGACATATTCAAGACGACGGCGGAAGCGCGATGCAAAAGCCGGCGCGAAATGTTCATGCAAGAATGGTACAAAGATTATTATTCTTTTGACGAAAAGGCCCAAAAAACGGAGCGGGAATAGTTGATTTTAAAAATAAGGAGCTGAATATTGACATTCGGCCCCTTATTTTTTATCATAAGGGCACAGGAGGTCATATGATATGACGAAAAACGGAGTCAGAGACATCATCAAACAAGAATTGAACAAGGCGAGAATGGATTACAGGGAAATCGAATCCAAGGAGACGGAATCCGTATATTACAAGATATACTTAGGGAACACGACGATGATATTCAGGATCTCGGATCACCCCACGGGGAAGGATATCAGCACTTTTAGATTCGATCACAAAACAAGCGCCGACAACATCAGAAGATATGCCCGCAACAGAATAGAGGATGCCAGAGTGAGGGAGGTCCGAGCCGTGCTCGGGGCCTTTCGCGCAGCCTGAGGGCGCAAAACCCCAAAACGCCAAGGAGGAAAAGCGAGGTGCAGAAAAATCCGATGAAAACGATTTACAGAAAGACTTATCTTGATGGGGCGGCCAGCACGCCGTTGGACCCAAAGGTCCTGGCCAAGATGGAAGAATACATGAAAGACGGGTATGTGGGCAACAGCCACTCTCTCTATGACGACGGGATCCGCTCGATGCTCGCCGTGGAAGACGCGCGGGCGAAGATCGCAAACGCCCTTGGGCTCGACGATCCCTCAGAGGTCCTTTTCACAAGCGGGGCGACGGAGGCAAACAATTGGGCGATCCAATCCACCTGTTTCGAGGAGCTGAAGAAACGCTCAAATAAAAGAGCCATTTTATTGACGGCCACGGAGCACTCCAGCGTGCTCAATACGGCCAAGCACATGGCCGAGATAGGCTTCGAGGCCAGACTGATGGGTTATCCCAAAGGGGACGCGGTCACGGCGGATTTCGTGTCGGGATACCTCGACGGGAGTGAATGCCTGGTCTGCGTCATGGCGGTCAACAACGAGACCGGCACCGTCAACGACGTCGCGGGGATAGCGAAGCTGTGCAATGGGAAAGGCATCCCTTTCCTATGCGACTGCACCCAGCTCATCGGAGGAGGGAAATCCTTCAAAGACCTTGGCTTGGGAAAAGGGGCATGGATAGACTTTGCCTCCTTCTCGTCCCACAAAATTTACGGCCCTACGGGCGTGGGGTGCCTAATACGCTCCGCCCACACAAAGATCGCCCCATTCATCATCGGCGGTGCTCAGGAGTGGGGATTGAGGGGGGGAACCTCCAACACGGCGGGCATAGTTGGCCTAGGGGAGGCGATGAGACTCCACACCAACGAAGAGACCGCCTCCCGTTTCGAGGGCCTGTCCGCTTACATGAGATTCAAATTGAAGGAGGCGGAGGATAAGCTGGGAGAAGGAGCCGTTGCGCTCAACGTTCCATTCTCCGACAACAAAGCGCCGAACATCTTCAGCCTGAGGTGCGACGCGCTGCCGGACGATGTCTACCTTTTGGACCAGATGATAGCCGCCGGGGTGGAATGCTCGGCGAGCAGCGCGTGCGACGCGGGGAGCGAAGGGGTAGACGGAACCAAACCATCCCACGTATTATTGGCCTTGGGGCTGACGCCGGGACAGATCAACCACACGGTCAGGATATCGTTCACTAGGCTCACGACGGAAAAAGACATTGATTTCCTTTTCGAGGAATTATACAATGTAATGGAAAGATTCAAAGGAGGATCTAAAAAATGAAAGAAGAATTGACTCTTGACGGCAGATTCAGCAACGACGAGAAAACCGTGGCGGAGAAACTGCTCCGCGGAGGGCTTTCGGCGGACGCCATCGCGAAACCTCGCAAAGAAGCCTTCATGGCGCAGTATATGATAAACCCATCATGGACATGGAGACTGAAAAAGGAAGATATCAGCCTCGCCAAAACGGCAAGCTTCTCCGATTGGATGGAGAAAATCGACGTACGCGACTATTTCGTCAACGAGAAGGTGCGCGACGATCTCCTCAAATCCTACAGCGCGAATGAGCTCAAGATACTGCTCGCCGGCGAGATGAGGGAGTATTATTCCGCATTCGCGGCCAAAGATGAGGAAGGCGAGAAAGCCGAGAAAGAGGAGGCCGAGGAAAAGGAAGAGGAGGAAGAGCCGGTCCACGGCGAGGATTTCTTCTGGAATACCTACAAAAACCCCATGAACGGGGAAGACGAGGATGATGGGGAAGACGAGGAAGAGAGCGAAGGCGAGGAGAATCACCCATTTAAAAGCGACGAAGACGGGGACGACAACGACCTATTCGGCGGTTGCAAATGCGCAGACCTCGAAGAGGTCATCGAAAACCTCGCCGATAAAGTCGCCGCCATCATCGAGAATACGAAAGAAAAGAAGAAGGAAGGCGGAAAAACAAAAAAGAAGGGGACTTCGGATGAAGATAAAGGCAACTAAACTATCCCCGGACACCGTCCTCCCGACCCGCGCTCATTACAATGACGCGGGCCTTGACTGCTATTGTCCAAAAGATACCGTCCTCCCAGCTTTAGCAGAGAAAGGGACAAGAGACCATCGCTATCGGAAAATCGGCGATGAGGAAAAGGCGCTTCCTGAGTTCTATAAGTCGGTTGGGGCCGTTCCAGTGATGATACCTCTTGGCTTCGCATTGGACGTCCCAGATGGCTATATGGCCGTCATAAAGCCGCGATCCAGCTTCAACAAAAAAGGCATCTGGACTGGCATCGGGACATGCGACAGCGGCTATCATGGCGAGTACAAAGCGGTTCTCGTCAACTTGACGGAGGAGGATGTCTTCCTTAGAAAAGGCGATCGCATCTGCCAAATCGTGATTGAGCCAGTCATTTTGGCTGACCTTGTGGAAGATCTCGGTGACGAAAGAGAAGCCGGAGGCTTCGGCTCCAGCGGAAAATGAGGAAATAATATGGCAACTACAGAAGCAAAGGAAATGATCAAAAAATTCATTTCGGCGAACAAAGAGGGACTGAAGGAATATTTCGGGTCTTTCACGGAGGCGATGCGCAGAAGACCCTGCATAGTGATATTGCAGGTCGGCGAGAACAAGGCATCCGAATCATACATAAAAGGAAAAGTAAGAGACGGCGAAGAAATGGGCGTCGAGATGATAACAAGACGCTTTCCCGACACCATCGCCGCCCATGATCTCCGTCTTGAAATATACAAATGCAATGACGATTCCAACGTGGATGCCGTCATGCTGCAGCTTCCGGTGCCCGAGCGGTTGGACGTGGGGGTTCTGATGGACCGCATCCACGTCGCGAAGGACGTCGACGGCTTTAATTCCAGAAGCAAATGCTATCCATGCACCCCATTGGGGATCATCTCGTTCATCAACGCCCTTGGCATCGACACCACAGGGAAGAACGCCGTCGTGATCGGGAGAAGCGACATAGTTGGCAAGCCCATGGCAGACATGCTCTTGGCAAAAGATTGCTCGGTGACGATCTGTCATTCAAAAACGCCGAAAGAAGAACTAAACAAGTATATCGCAAACGCCGACATACTCGTCGTCGCGGCTGGGAAAAGGAATCTCATCACGAAAGACATGACGTTCAAGCCGTCGGCCATCGTGATGGACGTCGGCATAAACGTCGACGAAGAGGGACATCTGCACGGCGACTGCGAGCCAGACCTCCCGGTCCTCTTCCAATCGCCTGTCCCAGGCGGAGTCGGATTGCTGACGAGATTGGCATTGTTCTTCAACCTTCAGACGCTGATCCAAAGCAGAGGCAAGAAAAATGGAAACAAGAGATGAAGACAAAGAAGAGGTGAAAGTGGAATTGGTCGAATTTCCCACCCAGGAAGATTGGATGGAAGTCAAGCGCAGGACTCTTGTGACCGTGGGCAAAACCGTAAAAAATCCGCCGACCGAAGAATGGGAGAAGCGCCTTTTGGCTGCGATGCACAGCCCGATCAGAAGGCTGTTCTTCAGCTTCTATATGGAGGTGCCCTATTGGGTCTCCGTGCATTTCTGCAGGCATGTCCACGCCCAGCCTTACGTTCAGACCCAACGCAACGACAGACAAGATAAATACAATCGGAATGAAGCTCCCCAAAGCGCTCCGGTGAAAATGATCCTGGACATGAACGCGGAAGAGCTAATCACGATCATGCATAAGAGATTATGCGCACAAGCGAGTTTGGAGACGCGCCAAGTAGCCGAGATGATGAGGGCAGCGGTGTTGGAAAAATGTCCGGAATTCTCCGATGTCCTTGTCCCGAACTGCGTGTATCGCAACGGCCTATGCACGGAATTCAAGCCGTGCGGAGCGGCAGAATCATTATTGAAGAGATATAAGGAAGAAGTTGACAAAAAATAGTATTCCATTATAATAAGGGAAATGAGATTTCCCTTATTTTTCATTCAGCCAAAGGAGAGGATATGATATATTTCACGGTTTCGGACATCCACAGCTTTTATTACCCATTCAGAAAGGCATTGGATGAAGCGGGGTTCGACCCGCAGAACGAGAGCCATTGCCTGATCGTCGCGGGGGATCTCTTCGATAGGGGAGACGACACCGTGGCGCTATACGACTACGTGGATTCCCTCCCCCGCAAGATCCTGATAAGGGGGAATCACGAAGACCTGCTGGAAGAGATGGTGGAAAGGGGAGAGCCTTGGGATATGGACGGCCACAACGGCACCTTGAAAACCGTTTTGAATTTCAACGGATTCGAAATGTGGGAATATTGGCTGGGCGAAATCGATTTTCCCAAAAACACCAGAAAAACAAGACAGCTGGTGAAATGGATCGACGATAATTTCGTGGACTACGCGGAGTTTTCCAAATACGTGGTCGTCCATTCGTGGCTCCCATGCAAATACGTCTGCTCAAAGGAGATTTATGAGGCGGGGCACTACGTCACTGACCCGAATTGGCGGAAAGCGGGCGAGAAAAAGTGGAAAGACTCCAGATGGGGGAACCCGTTCAATTGCATGGGAATGGGCGTGCCCAAAGGAAAGCGCATCATCGCGGGGCATTGGCACTCGTCATACGCGTGGCATATGGCAAACGGGACCCCCGAATTCGGGGAGGGGGCGAATTATGGCATTTGGACGGGCTCCAAACTCGTCATGATCGACGCGTGCACGGCGGCCTCCGGCAAATGCAACGTATTCGTCTTCGAAGACGACCGGCCGGCAAATCTCGGCTCAACGAGAAAACAAAGAATCAAAAAAAGCAAAGAAAAAAAGATTTGACTTTGCGGCCGCCTTCGATTACACTAAGATAGAACCCGGGAGGAACAGAAGATGGGATTGGATATCGGATTCGACATCTACAAAAAGAAGAAGAACGAAAAGGGGGAGATAACGCTCGAAGAAGAGAAAATCCCCGAAGACAAAGAATATGAGACCTGGTCGTGCGGGCGATGCGCGGTCAATTACTCATGGGGCCATGGCTCTTCCCATACCAGCGATCTGATCACGAGGCCAACCTTTGACGAGGAACTCGACGGATACGAAATCCCCCAAACCGAGGAGGGCAAAAAATACGGGTATTCGCCGGTCAATCTCAAATACATTCCTTTCGAAGAATTCAAAACGGCGGTTTCCGACGCCATAAACGAGGCTTATAATGATGGCTTCTCCGCGAAAAGGACCATGTTCCAACAAATCGCGGAAAACGACAAGACCATCAAAGAGCTAAGGGAGCTGCAGAAAGAATGCACGGAGAAAAACGAATACGCCTTCGACAGATGGGAAGACAGGATCCAGGAGCTGAAAAGCGACAACGCCGAGCTCAACAGCGACATCAACACATATGACGAAGACGATTATGACGTAAGCCACGCCAAACATCTTGGCAAAATCCTGAAATATCTGGAAGAATGCCAAGACAAAGGATATGTGTGCATACCATGGTACTCAGATTAAGGAGAAAGAAGAAAAATGGGAATGAATTTCTACGCTCATCTGAAAGCGAAATACGACGGCCTTGAAAGCGACGGGATCTGGGATACCCTGGACGACGATCCCAAGGTGCAAGAACTGACGAACGGATATGTTTGGCGCAATACCTATTACAAAACCATCGAGGATCTTAACAAAGAATACTACCATGTGCTGCACATAGGAAAATCCTCCTACGGATGGCACTTCCTTCTCTGCTCTTACCCGGAACTGAATATCCTGACCCTCAAAGATTGGGAAAGGGTTTGGGGGACGGCCGGATGCGAGATCCGCACGGAGGAAGGAGAAAAAATCACCCCGAAAGAAATGCTGTCTTGGATTTTGGATAGAGGAGATGCCGAACGCAACGAGAAAAAAGCGTTGGAGGCCCACAACGAACTCTGCGAGAAGTACAAATTCGGGCGCACATACTCCACTTACGAAGAATATATGCGCGACAACGGGGCCAAACGCGGGAAGAACGGGCTGTGGGCGCACGCCGACTGCAACACCGACACGGATGGCACTTACGACATAACCAGCAGCGCCAATTTCTGGTGATGTGGCGCAAAAAGGAAAAGAAAGAGAAATGAACAATTACAACTATTACGAAGAATACTACGACTCCTATGGGGAGGAAGGTGGATTCGTGAAGAACCGCAGGCACAAAGAGAAAAAGAAATTCAAAGGGAAAGGGCATCAATCGCGCAAAAGCGAGTCGGAACGCTGGGCGGAGATCATCGAAGCCAGCGACGGCGGCGACGAATATGTTCCCTATAAAGAGGAAAAAAAGGAATTCGCGAACAATGCCTACTCCAAATACCAAAAGAAAGAGGGGCAAGAAACAAGGGGAAATTACGGTCAAAAAACCTCAGAACCGAAAAAATTCGTAGCAAATCCAGAAACGACAAAAAACATCAAGGGAGTCGATATCGACTTCGGCGGCGTTGTGGCCATGACCAAGGAAGACAGCGAGGCGAAAGGCTATAAAACATATGGCATTCGTTTTGCGTTCAAAGGTACTAAAGGGCTTTACAGGATTGTCTGGTTCAACAAAAACGTTTTTCTCAGAGACAAGATCTTCGATGAGAAAAAAGCCTATTGGGATTCTTTGCAGACAGAGGCGAAAGGGCGTTGACCTATGGCGGCAGAAACGGATTTCCAATACTATCTCGTCATCTATTGCAAAGATAAGACCATCCATCTTTGGCCAGGAGAATCGAAGCAAGACTGCCTCGAAAAACTCGCCGATATGATGATGGATAAAAAAGTGATGGGGCGATACGAGACCTCGACGATAATCAAAAGGGATATGTCGAATTTCAAAGACGGCCTGATTTTCGGCAAACGCCCCGATGTCGAACGCGAAGCGAAAAAATTGGCAGGGGCGAAACAATGAGACAAACCCCTGAAAAAGACGTTGAAAAACAATGTAAAAAACAATCAAATTCATGAAAATTTTCTGGAAAAACACCTTTAAAACCTTAAATAAAATTGCCCTTTTATTTAAGTGATGAAAATGATCGCCGAAAATTTTTCATGGATTTTATCAAAACTGTTGACGCCAACCCGCCAACAGTTTTATAATATACAATGATTGATCAGGAGGAGTTCAGGATGAGCAAAAAGAAACGGATCTCCAAATGCTTGGATGAATTCGAGCATGCCCACCCCGACTGGTGGAAAGGCATAGCAAAGGCTCTCAAAATCGATTTTGAGGGGCTTCAAAGAAAAGGGCTCGTTGAGCAAAGGAAAGAAGATCAACGCTATTGTCTCACGGAGGCAGGAAGGCAGTATATAAGAGACAACCCCTTCAAAGTGAGCCCCACGCTAAAAGAGCTGCTGTGTCTCAGAACGGGAACCGTCAAGCATCGGGGGAAGAAGATCATAGTGTTCCATGATGACCCCGGACAGCAATATTATTTTTATTTCAAAGGCGAATGCATCGGCTGCGGGACGATGAACACCGACTACGAGGGGTTCATCAAAAGCCATCTCGACGACCGGATGAATTTCATCTGCCGCATCGATGTCCCCGACCACCCCAACGTCATCGCAAGGCTTGAATATCGTCGGAACGACAGAGGAAAGGCATCTAAATGTCTTATTCTCACCATCAGGGGCACAGAGGTATGGGACGAGGCGTTCTATGTCGGCGAAAGATTCTCCAGCAACAAAAGCTGCATTTCGAAAGCACTTTACATAATCTCGATATTGGAGTCGCAGAAAAAGCTTGACGAATCTTCGGAAAAGAACCAAGGAGGACAAAACAAATGAACTGCACCATAGATGACATCGTCGGATTCGATGAGGAAAAAGAAGAGCTGAGAGTCATGGCGGCCGCCCTCAAGAAGATGTCGGGCAACCCAAAGGCGAAGGCCTATTGCCCAAGGGGGCTGTTGCTGGCGGGGGGCCCGGGCCTCGGGAAAACCTTCTTCGCGGAAGCTTTGATCAATGAGACCGGACTGCCGACGTTCGAGATAGACGGGACTTCCCTCTCCGGCTCGCTGGGGGACGCCTGCAAAAAAATCCGCAGGGTATTCCGCAAAGCGAAGAAGCAGAAAGCGGCGATCGTCTTCATCGACGAGGTCGGCCGCATCACCACGGACGTGTCATACAACGGTTTCGAGTCTGACACCTCAAGAACGGTTCTCTCCTGCCTGTTGACGAACATGGAGGGGATCAAGGACAACAAGGGCATCTTCGTCGTCATGACGGCCAACAACATCGATTCCCTGGACCCCGCGCTGATCCGCCCGGGGAGAATCGACAAAGTCATCGAGTTCTATCCGCCCAGCCTTGAGGACAGGGAGGAGCTGTTCCAGAATTTCGTCGCGATGAACCCAGAATACGATGGGGTGTCGGCAGATCACGCCATCGATTTCAAAATGCTGGCGAAGAAAACGGAGGGGTTCTCCTGCGCCGCCATCAAATCCCTCACGGCCGAGGTCGGGCTGGCCCTCGGCTCCGGACTGGTGAAGGGGAGCCGCAAAATCGAGGATGGCATATACGACGCCGACCTCACGAGGATCTTCCTTGACAAAATATTCTATATGATGGGGGTGAAAAGAACCTCCGTCATCCACATGCCCGAAGACGCCCTCAGGAGGACCATCGTCCATGAGCTCGGGCACGCGATCCTGAAGCATTCAAAGGACGGGAAATGGTCCGATATCGTCATCAACTCCGCCAACAAAGGCAGCGTCGGCGGGCTCACCCATTTCATCGTGGATTCGTGGGAAGACCCCTATGCGACGAAAGAGACGGTGCTGGCAGACGTGGCCATCGATCTCGCCGGGCGGGCGGCGGAGGAGATATTCGCGGGAAGCGTCTCGAGCGGCTGCATCCAAGACATCAAAGACGCGAAGACCGAGATCTGCGGCGCGTGCGACGCGGGGCTGTTCGGATTCGAGGCCGTCGGCAACGCGCAATACGATGACATGGGATACCCGGAGGCGGTGGAGAAAAAGCGGCTCCAGGTGTTCAGGTCGGTCATGAAAAAAGCATATGAGAAGGCAAAAAAACACCTTGCGGAGCCTTTGTCTCGCTACATTGAGGATATTGCCGAAGACATCCTATTCAGGAAAAAGATGATCTCCGCGGAAGAGCTTTCCCAGATAGAGCGGGAGTTCAAAGAATGCGAATGCGCGAGAGCGAAAACCAAAGAAGAGGACGAAAAGGGCGAGAAAGAAGAGAAAGCGCAAGGGAAATGACGAAGCGAAAGCGGGGGAACCCGCTTTTTTTCCGAAGACGGTTGACAAAGATCGGTCGGCCATGATACGATAGAGCCGCCAAAAGAAAGGCAGGAACAAAAATGGGAGACAACGATTTCAATGATTACTGGGGTTGGTACCTCACCGACCGGAAGATAAGGGAGGACGCAAGCCGGAGCGAGGACAACCTCCGCGCCCTGAACGCGCTCAACAAAGAGTCCGAGGAAAGCAGAGAAAATTTCAAGAAGGAAATGGAAGCCCTCAAAGCCAAAAACGACGCAGACCTAGACAGATTCATAAAGAGGACGAGAGAATTCATCGACGGGTCCGGCAAAAAAGAATAGGCAAAAACGCTTGACGCCAGCCCAAGCCATGGTATGATGACAATACGCACAGAATCCTGTGGGCGACACCGTGCCGGTTCGAATCCGGCCGGGGGCACCAAAACGAAGAACGGAAAAGAAAAGAAGAGAGAAAGGAAAGGAGAACAAAAGACATCATGGAACGCATTATGGGACCCGAAGAGGCATACGTCGCCACTTACGTCAGGCTCATGGCGGAGGCGGCGCAGAGGCGGCTTGACGCCCTCATGCCGAGCCGCATGCTGACATACACGGCGGACGGCGTCCACGACATCCTCATGCTGAAGGCGACCCTGGAGGAAGCCTGCTCCGAGGTGACGGAGCTCAGCAAAGACCCAGCGGCGAAGGGCATGGACGACGTGTCGCTGCTCTATTCGTCCAAAGGCAAGGGCAGGACGGCCAAGCTGGCCGTCGCCCAGAGGAAGCTGGCGACCCTCTGCGACAACATCTTCAAGCTGCCCGAGGACGAATGAGGGCGGGGCGCGCGAGGAAGGAGGAAAAGGAAAAATGGAATTCCGCAAATATCAGCATATCATGAAGCTGGGAACAGACGAAGTCGACGGTATTCTTTCGGGAACCGTCGATCTCTTCTACAAAATCGACGGAACCAATTCCCAGGTCTTCCTGAAAGACGACGGGACCCTCGGCTTCGGCTCGCGCAACCGCGAGATCACCCCCAATGACGACAACGCCGGGTTCGCCAGAGCCATGACGGAAGATAAAGAGCTCTATGATGAACTCCTTTCCTTCCTCCGCGTTCACCCCTCATACACGATCTACGGAGAATGGCTCGTGCCGCACACCCTGAAATCCTACACCCAGGATTCCTGGAAGAAATTCTACGTGTTCGATGTTTTGGATGAGAGCACCGGAGAATATCTCCCATACAAAGAGTATTCCAAAATCCTTGGGGATCTGAAACATCTGCATCTTATCCCGCTCATGTGCGAGCTGGAGGACCCAACGCCGGAGCAGATCCAGGAAAAGCTGCAGGCCACCGGCGCGTTCCTCTGCGCGACCGGACTTGGGGAGGGGATCGTCATCAAGAACTATTCCTTCGTCAACAAATACGGCCGACGGACGTGGGCCAAGATCCTCACGGAGGATTTCCTCGGCAAGAAGAAATCGCTCCGCTCGACGAACAAGGAGATAAAGGACGGGACGATCGAGCACGCCACAGAGCGCTCGATCATCAACAGATACCTCACCGATGAGCACATCGCCAAAGAGTATTCGAAGGTCTGCGAGAAATACGGGGAGGCCGTCATGGACCCCCGCCACACCTTCGAATTGCTGAATCGGGTGTTCCTCGAATTCTGGTCCGACAACTGGGGGATCGTCCTGAACAAGATGCACCTTCCCACCATCAATTTCAAAGCCCTCAAGTCGCTCTGCGACGATAGGACGAAAGAGGTCGTTGCGACAATAAGATAAAAAAATCACAAAACGCTTGACTTCCAAAACGCCAACATGATAGAATAGTATCAGATCGAGGAACTCCATCACCTTCCCCGATCCAATCTTCTCCCGTAGCTCAATCGGTCAGAGCGCGCGACTTATAATCGCGAGGTTCTGGGT